>Ga0265296_1000285_pt1 | contig 87691 bp, 87 predicted proteins | sample MunlanPumphouse1_FD_189073 | JGI IMG/M metagenome (GOLD analysis project Ga0265296, IMG submission 189073) | Groundwater microbial communities from a municipal landfill in Southern Ontario, Canada - Pumphouse #1 | ecosystem: Environmental > Aquatic > Deep subsurface > Groundwater | place...
ACTACTTCCAAGATCATCCAGATAAAACGGCTGATATAAGAGTCGGCAATACCTCTCTCGGCGCAATTGATCACAATAGTTTTGAGATAAATTTTGAAATGCTGGTAAAAATGGCGGAGGAAGAGGCGGAATACAGGCCGATATCAAAATATCCGGCGGTGAAAAGAGACATCGCTCTTTTTGTGCCGTTTGAGGTAAAAGTGGATGAAGTGCAGGATGTGATAGAAAACACGGCTGGCGAACTTTTGGCTGACACTGATTTGTTTGATATTTATGAAAACGAAGAAAGAAAATCGCTTGCGTTTCATCTCATTTTCCAGTCGCACGACAAAACGCTTGAAGAAAAAGAAATAAACGACTTAATGGATAAAATTTTTAAGGCAATAGAAGCGAATCCAGAATGGGAAGTGCGAAGGTAATAAAACTATCAAAAAACACTGGAGAAAAATGGCTATTTATGTTAAAATATAACTAACATTATGGTGAAAACTAAGGACACATCTGACCCCAAAGCGGAACAAGTCAGCTACGGGGCGAGCGATATTTATGTGCTGGAAGGCCTTGAGCCCGTGCGCAAGCGCCCCGGCATGTATATTGGCTCCACAGGCGTGGACGGACTCCATCACCTTGTCTGGGAGGTTTTTGACAACTCCCGCGACGAGGCAATGGGCAACTTTGCTAATGAGGTGGAGGTGGCGCTTTTGCCGAACAACCGCGTGCGAGTGGTGGACAACGGCCGTGGCATCCCCACGGATATTCACAAACAAACAAAAGTTTCCGCTTTGGAAACGGTTATGACCACACTCCACGCCGGAGGAAAATTCGGCGGTGAGTCGTACAAAATCGCCGGCGGGTTGCATGGTGTCGGGGTTTCCGTGGTGAACGCACTTTCCATTTGGCTTAAGGCGGAGGTGTATCGCGACGGCGGAAAATTTGAACAGGAATACAAGCGGGGCAAGCCGGCATCAAAAGTGAAAAAAGTTGCTTCAAGCAAATTAAACGGCACGGTTGTCACCTTTGAGCCGGACCCCGAAATTTTTAAGGAAATAAAATTTGACTGGAATAAAATTTTAGGTCATCTGCGTCAGCAGGCGTATTTAGTGAAGGGGCTGAAGATAAGAGTGATAGACGCAAGAAATTTCAGCGGTAAAATAAACGATGAAAAATTTCTATTCCTAAATGATTTACACTTGCCGGTTGATTATCACACTTTTTATTTTGAAGGCGGACTTTTGTCGCTTATAAAATTTCTGAATAAAAGCGAAAAGCCGATTCACAGCAAAGTTTTTTATGTTGAAAAAGAAAATGTAGAAGGCGGAATCGCGAAAATAGAAATTTCTCTCCAGTATGTAGAGGACATTGTGGTGAAAGAGGTGAGCTTCGCAAATAACATTCACACACCGGAAGGCGGAATGCACCTGACCGGTTTTCGCACCGCGCTCACTCGCACTCTTAACGATTACGCGCGAAAAAATAATCTAATAAAAGAAGGAGAAGATAATTTTACCGGCGATGACGTGCGAGAGGGGTTGACCGCCGTGGTTTCTATTTCTCTCCGTGAGCCGCAGTTTGAAGGCCAGACAAAGGCGAAGCTCGGCAATCCGGAAGCGAGAGGCGCGGTGGAAACGGTTTTTGGCGAAGCGTTTTCCGCTTATCTTGAAGAAAATCCTGGCGACGCCCGCGCCGTTATCGGCAAGGTTGTTTTGGCGCTCAAGGCGAGAAAGGCGGCGAAGGCGGCGAAAGACAGCGTTTTGCGGAAGGGAATTTTAGAAGGGCTCACGCTTCCCGGCAAGCTTGCTGACTGCCAGTCAAAAGATCCAGCCGAATCCGAATTATTTATTGTGGAAGGGGACTCCGCCGGCGGTTCTAGTAAGCAGGGCAGAGACAGAAGGACGCAGGCCATTCTTCCATTGCGTGGAAAAATTTTAAATGTGGAAAGAGCGCGCATAGACAAAATGCTGGCGTCAAAGGAAATCAAGGCGCTGGTAATCGCCCTTGGAGCGGCCATTGCCGAAGAATTCAACATAGAAAAAATCCGTTATCATAAAATAATAATTGCCACAGACGCCGACGTTGACGGCTCGCACATCCGCACGCTTTTGCTCACTTTGTTTTACAGATATTATTTGCCGGTCATAGAGGCGGGTTATCTTTACATCGCCATGCCGCCGTTGTTCAGAATTCAGAAAGGAAAAGAAGTTTGGTACGCGTACAGCGACAAGGAGAGGGATAAAATAATAGGCAAAGGGGAAGGGTTTAATGTTCAACGCTACAAAGGTCTTGGAGAAATGAATCCGGAGCAATTATGGGAAACGACCATGGATCCGGCGAGGCGCGTGCTGAAGCAGGTGACCATAGACGACGCCGAAGAGGCAGACGAAACATTTGAGATTCTAATGGGCAAGGAAGTGGAACCCCGCAAACTCTTCATCCAGACACACGCTAAAGCGGTGCAAAATTTGGATGTGTAGATTTACTTTTTCTCCGAAATTTCTTTTTTAATTCTCTCAATAAAATTTTCCAGCGGGGTTGGGTCTTCGTTTCCTTTACGGGAACGGACGGCGATGGTGTTCACGCTTTGTTCTTTTTCTCCCACAACTAAAATGTAAGGAATTTTTTGCATTTCGGCGGAGCGGATGCGTTTGCCGAGGGTTTCATTGCTGTTATCTATTTCAGCTCTGATATTATTTTCTTTCAGTTCTGCAAGCACTTTCTGCCCGTAATCTTCAAATTTTTCGCTTATCGGAATAACTATTACTTGTGTCGGCGAAAGCCACACCGGCAACGCGCCGGCATAATGCTCAATGAGCACGCCAATAAATCTTTCAAGCGAGCCGAGAATGGCGCGGTGCACCATTACGGGCGTTTGTTTATTTCCTTTTTCGTCAATGTAAGACGCGCTGAATCTTTGAGGCATGGAAAAATCAACTTGTATTGTGCCAAGCTGCCAGTTTCTTCCAATGGCGTCTTTTACATTAAATTCTATTTTTGGGCCGTAAAAAGCACCTTCGCCTTCTTTTATTTTATAATCAATATTTTTATTTTTTAGCGCGCTAGCCAATGCTTCCGTCGCTCTTTCCCAAACCGCATCCTCTCCTATGTATTTTTCTGGTTTTGTGGCTATAAAAATTTCATATTCACCAAAGCCGGTTTTTTTGTACGTATCTATGGCGTAATCAACCATTTGCAAAATCTCGTCATTTAACTGCTTTGGCGCGCAAAAAACATGAGCATCATCTTGGGTAAATGAACGCACGCGAAATAAGCCGTGCAGTACGCCGGAAAGTTCGTGTCTGTGCACCAGGCCGAATTCCGCGAATCTTAAAGGAAGTTCGCGATACGAATGTGAATTTTCTTTGTATATAAGAATAGTGCCGGGGCAATTCATGGGCTTTACGGCGAATTCTTGCTTGTCGATTTCGGTGAAATACATATTTTCTTTGAATTTTTCCCAATGTCCCGAGGTCAGCCATAAATTTTTATTCAATATGGGAGGAGTCGCGACTTCTCCATACTCGCGTTTTTTATTTTCTTCTCTTATGAAATCAGTCAGAAGATTAAAAATAATTTTTCCCTTCGGATGCCAGAAAGGGAAGCCAGATCCCTCTTCATGGAAAGAAAACAAATCCAAGTCCTTACCGATTTTTCTGTGGTCGCGCTTTTCCGCTTCTTCCAGCATTTTTAGATGCGCTTCAAATTCCTGTTTTGTATTAAAAGCCACGCCGTAAATTCTGGTGAGCATGGGATTTTTTTCCGAACCCTTCCAATAAGCGCCGGCGATCTTCATAAGCTTAAAAGCGTCGGGGTTAATTTCTTTGGTTGATTCTATGTGCGGTCCAGCGCAGAGGTCGGTGAAACAGCTTTCAGCTTTCAGCTTTCGGCTTTCAGAACAAGATTTGTAAATACTGATAGCTGTTGGCTGAGGGCTGTTAGTTAATTCTTCAATCAATTCCAATTTAAATTGCTGACCTTTGAAAATCTCTCTCGCTTTTTTTGCGTCAGTTTCGCTTTTTTCAAATTTTATTTTTTCTTTTATCAATTCCCGCATTTTGTTTTCCAGCTTTGGCAAATCGTCGGGGGAGAGGGAAATGCCACCGAAATCATAATAAAAGCCGTTCTCTATAACGGGTCCGATGCCAAGTTTTGCCTTGGGAAATTTTTCCAAAACCGCCATGGCGAGCAGATGAGCGAGCGAGTGGCGGATATTCTCAACTTTTTGCATGTAAATAATATAACATATTTTCACTTGACGGGAAATACCCGCTTATGCTAAGCTCTAAATCAGAAGAAGCACCTTATTTTTTACTTACAGAAAGGGGGTGAACGCAAAAAAGGACGAAATTGTTTGTCTTTGTCTTTGGCCACAGGAAAAGGGCTCCTGTATGGCCAATACTACACTTCATTCTGTTGTAATTTTTCAGCAAAAAATAGGGTTTATAAAAACCCTCGTCCTGCCAAAACAGGACAAAAACCAGGGCCGCATATCGGAGAAAACCGAGCGGCCTTTTAATTTGTCATCTCTTTTATTTCCTCCACGATTATTGACGGCTCGTTGTTGCGGAGCGAGATTTTTCCCTTCACGCCCACGCAGTTGCCGTCGCGGATTATGGCGCTATGTTTTTCCAAAACGCGCGGGAAAACCACTATCTCTATGCTGTCCGTATAATCGGAAAGTTTTAAAAACATCATTGATTCGCCTTTTTTCGTTATAATTTTTTTCACTTCTTCAATCATTCCCGCCGTCACCACCGGCATGCCATTCGGCAGTTTTTTGGCGTCGCCGACTTTCGTTTTTATTTTTTCCATCTTGTCTTTGAATTTGTTTAGAGGATGGCCGGAAACATACAACCCCAGCAATTCTTTTTCCCATAAAAGTTTTTCATCCGGCGCGGCTGGCGTTGTTTCTTTCAGTTTTAAAACAGGCACGGAAGTTTGGTCTTGCATAAGCGAAAAAAGGGAATCCTGATTTTTCTGCGTTTTGTTAATTGATTCTTTGTTATATTCCAGCGCCTCCTCCATATTGAAAATCATTTGATTTCTTTCACCGAAGGCGTCCATAGCCCCCGCCTTTATCAGCGATTCAAGAGATTTTTTATTTAAATTTTTATGATGCACGCGGTCAAGAAAATCGGAAAAAGATTTGAAGTGTCCACCTATTTTTCTTTCTTCAATTACGCCGCCGGCGATTTCTTCCCCGAGATTTTTTATGGAAAAAAGCCCGAAGCGGATTGCCTTGTCCACGACCGTGAAGTCGCCGAAGCTTTCGTTGACATTCGGAGGAAGAACTTCAATTCCCATTCTTTTGCATTCCGTTATGGATTCGGCGATTTTTTCTGTGTCTCCGGAATCGGCCGTCATAACAGCGGTCATAAATTCCGCCGGATAATGCGCTTTCATATAAGCGGTTTGGTAAGAGACCTTGGCGTAGGAGGCGGCATGGGCCTTATTGAAACCGTAGCCCTTGAATGGGTCAAATAATTTCCACAGCGCCTCCGCTTTTTCCGGCGGCAACCCGCCGTGCTTTTGGCACCCTTCAATGAAAGTTTTTTCCTGTTTTGCCATTTCGGCCGGAATTTTTTTGCCGATAGCTTTTCTAAATTTATCAACGGTCTCCCAATTGTATCCCGCCATCTCAATAGCAATCAAAAGAACGTCTTCTTGATAAGTGACGACGCCGTAGGTCTTGCCCAGAATTTTTTCCAGTCGCGGGTCAAGATAGGTGACGGATTCTTTTTTATGCTTGCGGTTAATGTAAGTGGGAATGTTTGCCATCGGTCCCGGCCGGAAGAGCGCGATCATGGCCATGATGTCGTTGAAGTCGGACGGCTTCAATTCCTTGAGCCATTTTGTCATTCCGCCTCCGCTCAATTGAAAGACGCCGATCGTTTCCCCTTTTGCCAGAAGTTCGTAAGTTTTTTTGTCGTTTTCCGGAAGGTTATCCAAGTCAATTTCTTTTTTATGGATTTTTTTGACCAGGTTGACGGCGGTTCCAAGAATAGAAAGATTTCTTATGCCGAGAAAATCAAATTTCAAAAGTCCGGCGTCTTCCACGGCATGCATATCGTATTGGGTGATTATTTTCTCTCCATTCGGTTCCCGCTGAAGAGGAATGTAGTCGGTAAGCTTTGTTGGACTAATAACCACACCGGCGGCGTGAACGGAAATATGCCGGGCGCTTCCTTCTATTTTTTTTGAGAGATCAATTATTTCTTTTACCTCTTCGTCTTTTTCGTATTCTTCTCTAAGTTCGGGAACTATCATTAAGGCCTGCTCTATGGTCATGGGGAAACCCTGGGAGCCGAAGGGAATGAGTTTTGATATTTTGTCGCCGAGGGAATACGGCTTTCCCAAAACGCGGGTGATGTCGCGCACGGCGGCTCGCGCCATGATGGTTCCGAATGTTCCTACTTGCGCCACTTTATCGCGGCCATATTTGTCTTTCACATATTCTATAATTTCCTCGCGGCGGTTGTCGGCAAAATCCATATCAATGTCGGGCGGGGAAGGGCGGTAGGGATTTAAGAACCTTTCAAACGGCAAGTCAAGTTTTATTGGGTCAACACTGGTTATGCCGATAAGATAAGAAACGAGCGAGCCGGCTGCCGAACCTCTGGTGTTACTGATTATTTTATTTTCATGGGCGAATTTCATTATGTCCGCCACAACCAAAAAATATGGGGCGTAGCCCTTTTTATTTATGATATCAAGCTCGTATTCTATTCTCTTTTTTATTTCTTCACTGTTGCTGTTGTTGCCGAAAATTTTTTCGTATCCTCTTTGAACCATTTCTTTCAATAATTCTTCAGCTGTTTTTCCTTCTGGCAGGTCAATTTTAGGGAAAACCCAAGTGCCAAGTTTTAATTCCAAATCGCATTCTTCCGCAATTTTTGAGGTGTTTTCTATCGCCTCGGGGGTGTCTTCAAATAACTTTTCCATTTCTTTGCCGGAGCGGAGCGAATAATCGTCGTCTTTCATAGTGAGGCGGCTTTTATCGTCAACTTTTGCGTTTGTTTGAATGGCGACAAGAAAATCTTGCGCCTGGGCGTCGTCTGGTTTGAGATAATGCGCGTCCTGGGTGGCAACTAGGGGAATTTCCAGTTTTTTAGCAAGTTTGATTAATTCTTTTTGAAGTTCTTGATATCCTTCCACGCTTGGATGGTGGCCGATCTCAATAAAAAAATTTCCTTTGCCGAAAATTTCTTCGTAGTCCTTCGCAGATTTTTCCGCCTCCTCAAAATTTTTTACCGCCAACAATCTGGAAATTTCTCCGGCCATGCAAGCGGAAAGAGCGATGAGCCCTTCGGAGTGCTTGCGCAAAAAATCTTTATCTATTCTCGGCTTGTAATAAAATCCCTCAAGGTGCGCGGCGGTGACGATTTTTATTAAATTTTTATAACCGGTCTCGTTTTTCGCCAAAAGAATAAGATGATAGCGCTTGTCGTCTATGTTCGGCCGTTTCTGATGCATTGATTCGTATGCCACATAGGCCTCTGTCCCGATGATTGGTTTAATGCCGGCCTTCTTGCATTTTTTATAAAAATCAATGGAGCCGTACATGTTGCCGTGGTCGGTGAGTGCCAACGCCGTCATGCCGAGTTTTTTCGCTTCGTTCACCAGCTCGTCAATTTTTGCAAGGCCGTCGAGAAGAGAGTAGTGAGAGTGCGTATGAAGATGTACAAACTTAGATGCCATAAACATTGTCATTATAACAAAGAATTAACGAATTATCATATTTTTAAAATGTTACCGATAAAATGCGATCGCATGGGATTGGTAAGATTTTTTAATTGGAGTATAATGAGTTTGTGGCCATAAAAAGTGAGACAAAACAAAAAATATTATTACTACTACTAGCTGGTGTTGCTTTGGGATTATCTAGGTCTCCTAAAAATTATTTCAGAATTTTGGAAGGCATATCAAAAGAATGGAAAGAAATTGACCGCAATAAATTAATTCGCGCCGTCCGCGAATTTTACAGAGACAAGATTGTGGATTATAAAGAGAATAAAGACGGAATAGTTGAAATTATTTTAACAAAAGGCGGCAAACAAAAAGCGCTTAAATACCAAATTGATGAAATTAAAATAAAAAAGCCGGAAAAATGGGACGGCAAATGGCGGATGGTTGTTTTTGACATACCGGAAAAGAAAAAGAAGGCGAGAGAGGCGCTAAGAAACAAACTGCAAGATCTCGGTTTTCAGGAATTGCAAAAGAGCGTTTTGATTTTTCCGTACGAATGCGAGGATGAAATAGATTTTATCGTGGAAGTTTTTGAAATCAGGCCATACGTGCGATTTTTGAAAGTGGATTCTTTTACCAACGAAGAGCAATTCAAAATCAAATTTAAATTATATTAAATTTTCTAGACTTTAAAATCTTACCGTTCCCAAGCGACCTGCCCGCCATCGGCTATGCCGAAGGCATTGCAGGCGGGTCGCTGGCCAGTGGTAAGATTTTTTTAATGATTCTAATAAAAGCAAAAAGAAAGAGGGGTTTTTAACCCCTCTAGATATCATTAACTACAAAAAACTCGTAAATCAAGACTGTAAATACCCCGTACATACTCCCACTACCTCCTTCTGCTAGACTTAATAAAAATGAAACCAAAATAATCGCCGTCGCTCTTCCTGTTACTTTAAAGAATTTTTTTAAAGTAACAGTGATCCCCAATGCCTTATATATCGGATCGTCTCCAAAATTCTCAGGCGGACAAACTTTTACTTTAGTCATACAGCCTCCTTTTTTATTTTTTTAACCTCCTATCTGTTTTAAGGGTAACATACCTTTCTTAAAAAAACAAATGGTATAATTAAATTATGAAAAATAAATATATTGTCGGAATTGATGAGGCAGGGCGGGGGCCGTTGGCGGGACCAGTGGCCGTCGCTGCTGTCGTGGCGAATCTCAAATCTCAAATCTCAAAAATCAAAATTTTGGCTGGCATTAAGGATTCAAAAAAATTAAGCGCGAAACAGCGCGAAGAATGGTACAGAAAAATAAAATCTAAAAAATCAAATCTCAAATCTTTTTGCGTTTTTATTAGCCACAAAACAATAGACAAAATTAACATTCATCAGGCGACGCTACTTGGTGTGAAAAAAGTTTTGAAAAAATTCAAAAGGAAGCCCGGTCTCGTTCTTCTTGACGGCTCTCTCCACGCGCCGAGGGAATACAAACAAAAAACAATAATAAAAGGCGACGAGAAAATCTCTTTAATTTCTGCTGCTTCAATTATTGCCAAAGTCAGCCGAGACAGAAAAATGACGGGCCTGCATAAAAAATATCCGAAATATCACTTTGACAAACATAAGGGCTACGGCACAAAACTCCATTACAAAAAAATCAAAAAACACGGCTTGCTGGAAATCCACCGCAAATCGTTTTGCCTGCCCGCAACGCCTGAGCGTAGCGATGGCGGGCGCGGTAAAAAATAACTTGAAATATTTTAGCAAATAGTTTAACATACTAAATATCATGGTTGTACGAATGAGACATACTCGCGCGCATACGCGCAACAGGCGTTCCCATCATGCTTTGACGGGAATCGTCCTTTTGAAGTGCAAAAAATGCAGCGAGCCGGTTCAGCCCCATATTGCCTGCAAAAATTGCGGCACCTATAAGGGCAAGGAGGTCATTGACGTCCTTAAAAAATTGAGCAAGAAACAGCGCAAAAAGAAGAAAGAATCCAAGTAAATTTACAATTCATGGCAAATAGACATCTATCCAGAAGTATAGCGATGCAAACTCTTTTTGAGTTGGATTTTAATAATTACGACAAAGCGAAAATAAAGGAGATTTTAAAAAGAAACACAGAGGAATTTGCTCCCGGCATGGAAGATATGGCTTTTGCGGAAAGAACAGTGGAAGGCGTGATTAAAAATCAGAAAAAAATTGATGAAATAATAACCAAGGCGGCGCCGGAATGGCCCATCAGCCAGATTTCCGTCGTGGACAGGAATATTTTGCGAATCGGCCTCTACGAACTTTTGTTTTGCAGTAAAAAGGAAGTGCCGTCAAAGGTGGCCATCAACGAGGCGATTGAGATTGCCAAAAGTTTCGGCAGCGAATCGTCGGGCAGATTCATAAACGGCGTTTTAGGAACCGTTTATAGAGAAATCGGCGCCGACAAGGAAGAAAAAATGCCGGAAGAAAAACTTGCCGGCGCGGTTGTTTACAGGCCGGAAGGAAAAAGTTTTATATTCGCTTTTGTCCATGACGTTTTCGGCTACTGGACATTATCCAAAGGTCATCTGGAAGGAAGGGAAACGCCGGAAGAGGGAGCAAAAAGAGAAATCAAAGAGGAATTGGGATTAAATATAAAAATTGAAGACGAGCTGGGCTTAAACGAATACATCGCTTCCGACCCGGAAAAAGGGAAAATTAAAAAAATAGTAAAATATTTTCTGGCCTCAACGAAAGAAAAAGAACTTTCTCTTAAAGAAACGGGCGGACTTGATGACGCCGCGTGGTTTCAGATGGGGGAGTTGGCGGACATCAAAACCTACGACGACATAAGGCCGATAATTGCGAAAGCGATAAAAATATTGAGCGCAAAATGAAAAACTTTGAAAAATTTGAAAAAATAATAAAGATAAAATTTAAAGACCCAAAACTGCTTAAACAGGCCTTCATTCACAGGTCATACTTGAATGAAAACCCGTCTAAGGAGATCGGTCACAATGAGCGCCTTGAATTTCTGGGAGACGCGGTTTTAGAATTGGCGACAACCGAATATCTTTACAAAAAATATCCTGACAAGACGGAGGGCGACATGACGGGCTTTCGCGCGTCGCTGGTCAACGCCGTGATGCTTTCGGAGGTGGCGAATGAAATTGGCATGAGTGATTTCCTTCTTTTATCCAAGGGCGAGGCGAAAGATGAAGGCAAGGCGCGGCAATTCATAATGGCGAACACTTTTGAAGCGCTGGTGGGCGCTATTTATTTGGACAGCGGATTCAAGAAGGCGTCTGTTTTTTTGAACGCGGCTCTTTTTCCGAAACTTGAGAAAATCATTGAGGAAAAATTATGGATAGACGCCAAAAGTTTGTTTCAAGAAAAAGCGCAGGACGCGCTGGGTATCACGCCGACCTATCGGCTCATTCGTGAATGGGGGCCGGACCATATCAAGACATTCGTGGTGGGTGTTTATCTTGATAATGAAATGATTGCTGAAGGCAGCGGTTTTTCCAAACAGGAGGCCGAACAGCATGCCGCCCGCGGCGGGCTTAAAGCCAAGCACTGGGTGGATTAAAAATTTTTTATGCTAAAGCGTCTAGAATTATCCGGGTTTAAATCTTTTGCCAAGCTGACGAAATTGGAATTTCCGGCGGCGGTTTCGGCTGTAGTCGGCCCCAACGGCTCCGGCAAATCAAACATCGCCGAGGCGATGCGCTGGGTGTTGGGCGAGCAGTCCATGAAATCGCTTCGCGGGAAAAAGGGCGAGGACCTCATCTTTAATGGCTCGCAGATGGCGCCGAAGCTGGGCAAGGCATCTGTTTCCCTTATCTTGGATAACAGAAAAAAAATTATTCCCATTGATTACGACGAAGTAAAAATCACAAGAAAAGTTTTCCGCGACGGCATAAACGATTATCTTATAAACGATTCCATCGTGAGGCACAAAGATGTCGTGGAACTTTTAAGTAAAATTGGCCTTGGAACTTCAAGCCATTATATCATCAGCCAAGGTGAGGCGGACAGAATTTTAAACACCTCATTAAGAGAGAGAAGGCAAATGATAGAGGACGCGCTGGGGCTGAAAATTTACCAGCTAAAAAAAACAGAAGCGGAGAGAAAGCTGGAAAAAACAGAAGATAACATGAACCAGGTTGAGACCTTGAAAAGAGAAATCCAACCGCATTTGAAATTTTTAAAGAAACAGGTGGAAAAAGCGGAAGAAGTTTTTTCTTTAAGGGACAAACTGAAAAAAATATACGCCGTTTATTTTTTGAATGAGAATAATTATCTCAAAACAAACGAGAAAAAAATAATTGATGAAAAAAGCGCGGTAGAAAAAGAATTTCACGAAATCAAAAAAGAACTGCACGGAGCGCCGGAGGGTTCTCAAACCCGGTCCGTCAAACTAAAAAATGAAATTCAGGAATTAAGAAATGGGGCGGGCAATAAAGAGGCGGAAGCGGGGGAATTGCGCTTGAAAAGAAATTCCACAGAGAGGGAATTGGGCAGAATTGAAGGAATACTGGAGGCCGTTGAGGCGGAAAAAAAGCAGGACGATAATATTTCTGTGCCATTGAAAGAAGTTAAAAATTTTGCGGAAGAAATAGAAGCCGGTATAGACAAAGGACTGGCTTTTGAGCAAATAAAAAAAATGATAAGGGATTTTTTGAGCAGAATCGGCTCAAAAATTTTTACATCTTCACCCAATCTTGGCGATTTAAAAAACAAACAAGAAGAAACGCGAAAGTTATTGGACAAAATTAGCGAGACAGAGAAAGAGTTAACAGAGAAAATTTCTGTTTTAAAAAGCGAAATTACAGAAAAAGAAAACCAGCTTCATTCTTTGGAAAAAGAAAGATATTCAATGGAGGCGCGATTCAAGGAACTGGAAGGAATTTTAAGAAATTTAAACGCGAGAAAGGAAAATTTTGACATGCAAAAAAACGAGTTGGAAATGGAAACACGAGAGGCAAGGGCGTTGTTGGGCGAGATGGAGGGGAAACCGAGTTTCCTAGAGGAAACTCGGTTTCCCCTAGATTGGGAAAACGAAAGAGCGAAGATAAGGCGCGATGTGGAAAGAATGAAAATAAGAGTGGAAGATTCCGGCGCCATAGACAACGAGGTGTTGAAAGAATTTGAGGAGGTTAGAAAAAGAGACGAATTTTTTGAGAAAGAGCTGGCTGACCTCAAGCAGGCCGTCGGCTCGCTTAAAAATCTTTTGCTTGAACTTGAAGAAAAAATTGACCGGGATTTTAAAGTCGGCATAGAAAAAATAAACAAAGAATTCCAGAAATTTTTTGACGAGATGTTCGGCGGGGGAAAGGCAGAATTGAGAAGAGTTGCGCCAGTAAAGAGGGTAAAAAAAGAAGACCCCGAAGACCCGACGTCCGACGTCGGGGAAGTTGAGAATGAGGAAAAAGAAGAGGGCATAGAAGTTTATGTGAATCTGCCGAAAAAGAGAATTCATTCTTTGGATGCGCTTTCCGGCGGGGAGAGGGCGCTCACTTCCATCGCGTTGCTTTTTGCCATGTCCCAGGTCAATCCGCCGCCGTTTTTGGTTTTAGACGAAACAGACGCGGCTCTTGACGAAGCGAATTCGCAGAAGTACGGCAAGATGCTGAATAATTTGAGCAAACAAACCCAGCTTATTGTCATCACTCACAATCGCGAAACAATGAAGCAGGCGGGGATTTTGTACGGTGTGACAATGGGCTCGGACAGCGTTTCTAAAATCCTCTCCATAAAATTCACCGAAGCGGAAAAAATTGTAAACTAGGGGTTGCTGATTATTATTTTTTAAGCTATATTTGTGTCTATATGAAGCAAGAGAAAATACGCGAACAAATTTATAAACAACTTCCTTTAATAAAGAGCAAATATAATGTAAAAAAGATTGGGGTTTTTGGCTCGTTTGTCCGAGGTGAGCAAAAGAAAGGGAGCGATGTTGATATTTTGGTGGAATTTAAAAGTCCTATCGGATTTTTTGAATTTATTCGGTTGGAAAATTTCTTAAGCCACACCTTACACAAGAAAGTGGACTTGGTTTCTAAAAAATCTATCAAGCCGGCGGTTAAAAAAGAAATTATGAGAGAAGTGCAATATGTCTAAAAGAGGAATTAAACTTTATCTCGGAGATATAAAAGATTCTATTAGAAAAATAGAAAAGTATACGCGCGGTGTTAATTTTGCTGATTTTTCAGGCGATGAAGAATTGATTGACGCGGTGGCTAGGAACATTTCTATAATAGGCGAAGCCGTCATAAATATACCCGGTGAAATAAAAACAAAAAATCCTGATGTGGCGTGGAAAGAAATAAAGGGCATGAGGAACAAAGTCATTCATGAATATTTTGGTGTTGATGAGGAAATTTTGTGGAAAACTATTCAGGAAGATATCCCAGTGTTCAAAAAGCAAATCAACAAGCTTTTGAAGGGGATAAAATAATCATAAAATTCACCGAAGCGGGAAAGATTGTGAGTTAAGACGCTTTTGTTGATTAAAAATAAAATATAGGTTATCTTTAGATTAGAAGCTTTTAGAAACTTTTTTAAAAAAGGAGGGGATAAAAATGGGTAAACAAAAAGAGATTATCGTAAAATTTGATAATCTTGTGCAGGATCATCCTGTTATTACGGGCAAAAAAATTCCCGTATATGCTTCAGTACTTCCCAATCAGTTAGACTCGCTTAGGATGGCGGGGAAACGTGGCAGAGAAGCTGCCGGAATATTCAAAAAAAGGCTTAGTTCTTTTTAAAATTTAATAGGAGGTAATAAAGAGGCGTAATAACCAAAAGCCTCTTTTTTATTTGACTTAAAAATGCGGTTTTGCTAATATTGATTTTGTTATGTTAATGATACGGCTACAGCGGACTGGAAAAAAGCATGACCCGAGTTTTCGGGTTGTTTTGATTGATTCAAGGCGCGCGGCGAGCAGCGGTTCGGTCTTGGAGATTTTGGGCGACTACAGCGCCACGAGAAAAAAATATAATCTTAACACGGAAAGAATAAAAAGTTTGATGTCCAAAGGCGCGAAAGTTTCCGACACGGTTCATAATTATTTAGTGAAAGAAAAAATAATAGGAGGCGAAAAACGCGACGTTCTTCATCACACGAAAATAAAAGCGAAGTTGGCAAAAAAAGCGCCGAAAGAAGCGGCGACACCAGCTCCAGCAACAGCTTGACAAACACATTTTTTCGTCTATAATGGAGATTAATAATTCCAGCAATTCAGGACGGTCGAACGTCCGCCCAAGGTGGACAAGCTGGAGAAGATTTATAAGATAAATTTACAGAGTTCAATACAATGGCTGACATAGACAAGGACTTTCTTGAGTTCGTCGTGAAGTCGCTCGTTGATACCCCTTCAGCAGTCAAAGTTGACCGAAAGGTTGACGAGATGGGAGTTCTCATGACTTTGAGAGTTGACCCAGCCGACATGGGCAAGATCATTGGACGCGACGGCAACACTGCCAAGGCGATCAGAACCCTTTTGAGGGTTGTGGGTCTTAAGAACAATGCCAGAGTCAATCTCAAGATTGAGGAGCCGGAAGGAAGCACGAGGCCTCCGAGGGCATCCAGGAGCGTTGACGAAGCGATAGAGGACCTAAAGATATAATCAAAGACGAAAAACCATGCTAATATACAAGCATGGTTTTTCATTTGGTTACGATTTTTCCCGAGGCGATTAAGAGTTATTTTGACAGCTCTATTTTGAAGCGCGCGCAGGAAAAAAAAATGGTGAAAATAAAATTTTACAATCCGCGGGATTTCGCGAAAGATAAACATAAGCGGGTTGATGACAAGCCGTTTGGCGGAGGACCGGGGATGGTAATGAAGATTGAACCGCTTGTTAAAGTAATTCAATTTGTAATCTCAAAAATAAAACCTGCCCGACAGCAAGGCGGGTCTCAAAAATCAAAAATTATTATTTTAGCGCCGACAGGAAAACAATTTACACAAAAAATGGCTCAAGATTTTGCCAAGAAATACAAAAATATTATTTTAATTTCTGGCCACTACGAAGGAATTGACGAACGAGTGGCGAAAATTTTCAAAGCGGAAAAAATTTCCGTCGGCCCATATGTTTTGACGGGCGGGGAATTGGCGGCGGGGGTTGTTATTGACGCCGTCTCGCGCCACATCCCTGGCGTGCTCGGCAAAGCGGAATCGCTTGAAGAAAAAAGGGGAGCCCTCGGTTTACAGGTCTACACCCGGCCGGAAGTTTTCAAATGGCGCGGTAAAAAATACCGCGTGCCGAAGGTTTTATTGTCTGGCAATCACAAAAAAATAGAAGAATGGAAACGATTGACACATTAATCAGTTATAGTAAAATGGAGAAATAATATGGAAAATCTCACAAGAACACAAACTATATTCTTGGTTTTATTGGTCAGCTTCGTGGTTTCAGTTGCCACGGGTATTGTTACTGTCACCTTGGTAAATCAGGCGCCGCCGCCTCTGACCCAAAGCATCAGCAGAATAATTGAAAAAGTTATCCCGGGCGGGACACAGCAAGTACAGCAGATAATTTCCGACACGCGAGAAGAAATGATAACAAACGCCGTTAAGAATATTTCTCCCGCGGTGGTGAGCGTTATAGCCACTAAAGATGTCCCTGTTTTTGAAGAATATTATGTAAATCCTTTCGGCAACGACAGTTTTTTTAATTTTCAAATTCCTCAATATAGGCAGAAGGGAACGGAGAAGAAGCAGGTTTCCAGCGGTACGGGATTTTTCGTTTCGGCGGACGGATTTATTGTCACAAACAAACATGTGGTGCAGGACACAGAAGCGGAGTACACGGTTATCAAAAATGACGGTAAAAAAATTAATGCGAAAATTTTAGCGAGAGATTCTTTTCAAGACGTCGCTATTTTGAAAGTGGAAGGAAAAGATTTTAGTTTTATACCTTTGGGTGATTCCGGCAAAATAGAAATAGGCCAGACGGCAATTGCTATCGGCAATGCTTTGGGTGAATTTCAAAATACCGTTTCCGTCGGCATAGTGTCGGGGTTGAACAGAAATATTGTTGCGAGCGGGGAGGACTTGCAGGGCTTGATTCAGACGGATGCCGCCATCAATGCCGGCAATTCTGGCGGGCCCCTCTTGAATTTGTCTGGTCAGGCGATCGGCATTAATACGGCCATGGCAAGCGGAGCGGAAAATATGGGTTTTGCCCTGCCGATAAATATTGCCAAAAAAGACATCCAGGACACAAAGGACTTCGGCAAAATAAAATATCCATATCTGGGCGTAAGATATAAAATAACGGACCAAGGAGTTATTTTAACAAAAGGACAGAACGGCGAACCGGCTATTTATCCAAATAGTCCAGCGGCCAAAGCTGGCCTCAAAGAAGGAGATATTATTAAAAACGACTTATCGGCTCTTTTGAATCAGTATCGCGTGGGCGATAAAGTTGATTTAAAAATTATTCGCGACGGGAAAGAAATAGCAATATTTATTACTCTCGAAGAGCGTCCAGAGAATCTTTAAAAAAATAAAATGCCTCCATTTGGAAATTTTACAACTAAAGCGCAGGAAGCGGTGCGCAAAGCCCATGAAGTGGCGATTGAGCGCGGGCAGAATCATGTTGATGTGATTCATCTTTTGGCCGCTTTGACCATGCAAGACGAAAGCATGGTTCTTTCCGTTTTGGACAAATTGCAGGTGGACGTCGTTTTTTTATCCGATTCTATTCTTGACCACATAAGCGAAACGGAAAAGTCGTCTCTACTTACGCCTTCTTACCAAATTTTTCTCACCACGGAATTGGCGAAAGTTCTTGAGGCCTCGCACAAAATAGCGAGATTCATGAAAGACGATTACGTTTCCACCGAACACCTTTTTTTGGCCATTCTGGAAATTCCTTCAAGTGCCAGAGATATGCTCGCAAAATTCAGAATAACAAAAGAAAATACGATGAGCGTTTTAAGCGAACTCCGCCAGGCGAATGTCACGGACGTTGATATGCCGAACAAGTCCAAAATTTTGGAAAAATATTCCAGAAATCTCACCAAGCTCGCGCGCGAAGACAAACTTGACCCGGTGATAGGAAGAGAGGGCGAAATAAAAAGAGTGATGCAAATTTTAAACAGAAGAACGAAAAATAATCCCATACTCATCGGCGAAGCCGGAGTGGGGAAGACGGCCATTGTGGAGGGCTTGGCGCAAATGATAGCCAAGGCGGATGTGCCGGAATCGTTGCGCGACAAAGAACTTATTTCTCTTGACCTGGGCGCTTTGGTTGCCGGAACGAAATACAGAGGAGAATTTGAAGAACGCTTAAAAACCGTGATGCGCGAGATAGAGCGCGCCAGCGGGAAAATTATTCTTTTTATAGACGAGATACACACCATTGTCGGCGCGGGCGCCGCGGAGGGAGCCATAGACGCTTCCAATATGCTGAAACCGGCGCTTTCCCGAGGGGAACTTCACGCCATCGGCGCCACCACCATAAAGGAATACCAAAAGCACATAGAAAAAGATATGGCCTTAACCAGAAGATTTCAACAGGTTTACGTTGAGGAGCCGTCGATTGATTCCGCCGTTTCAATTATGCGCGGGCTGAAGGAAAAATATGAGCTTCATCACGGCGTGAGAATTACGGATGACGCCATAAAATCGGCCGTGAATTTTTCCAGCCGCTACATAACGGACAGATTTTTGCCGGACAAGGCCGTTGATCTCATTGACGAAGCGGCGAGCGCCATGCGCCTTGAGTTGGACAGCATGCCGGAGGAACTTGAAATAGCGCACAGGGAAATAATGAAATTGGAAATAGAAAAAGAGGCGCTAAAAAAAGAAGCGGAAGGAAAAGATGAAGCGGCGAACAAGGCGAAAAAAAGAATAAAGGAAATTGAGAAGAGTGTGAGCGATCTCAAGGAAAGAATTTTTTCGCTTGAATTAAAATGGAAAAACGAAAAGGAATCAATCGCGAACATCAGACAGCTGAAAAAAGATTTTGAAATATTTAAACTGGAAGCGGACACGGCCGAGAGAAAAGTTGATTTGGCTCGCGTGGCGGAGTTGCGCTACGGAACCTTGCCGTCTTTGGAGAAAAAAATAACGGAAGAGGAAAAGCGATTAAAAAAACTACAGATATCAAGACGCCTATTGAAAGAAGAGATAACGGAAGAAGATATCGCTGCCGTTGTTTCGCGCTGGACGGGCATTCCGGTTTCCAAAATGCTGGAGAGCGAGGCGGGCAAACTAATGAAACTTGAAGATGAATTGAGGAAAAGAGTGGTGGGTCAAGATGAAGCTATAATAAAAATCGCCAACGCCATCAGGCGTTCGCGGGCGGGAATTTCTTTTGAAGACAGGCCAATCGGTTCGTTTATGTTTTTAGGTCCCACAGGAGTGGGGAAGACGGAGCTCGCCAAGGCCTTGGCGGAATTTATGTTTAACGACGAAAAAGCGCTCATCAGGGTTGATATGTCAGAATATATGGAACGGCACACCGTTTCCAAATTTATCGGTTCGCCGCCGGGATATGTGGGGCACGAAGAGGGAGGCCAACTCACGGAGCTTGTCCGCCATCGCCCCTACTCCATAGTTCTTTTTGACGAAATAGAAAAAGCGCATCCGGAGGTGTTCAACATCATGCTTCAAATTTTAGACAACGGCCGGCTTACAGACGCCAAAGGCAGGCACGTTAATTTTAAAAATTCCGTTTTGATAATGACATCAAATATCGGCTCTGAATTCGTGCGCAAAATGGAAAATCTCGGTTTTGCTGTCGCTAAAAACGGCGAAGAAGAAACAGAAAAACAGCTGAAGGAAAAAATAACGCAGGCGCTTGAAGATAAGTTCAGGCCGGAGTTTTTAAACCGCTTGGACGAGATAATTATTTTCAACAGCCTCACCCACGAAAATCTCAAAAATATCGTAAAAATCCAAATCGGCATCGTTGTTAGCCAATTGGCAAAAAAAGATATTGGTCTTGATATTTCCGACCAGGCCCTTTCTTTTTTGGTAAAAGAAGGTTATAATCCGCATTACGGCGCGCGCCCTTTAAAACGCTTAATTCAGAATAAAATTTTGAACCAAGCGGCCAATCTCATCATTGCCGGCAAAGTTAGAGAAGGAGGAATTATTTCCGTTGATGTCAAAAACGGCGACTTGGCGATAGAGGCCTGCCCGACGGCAAGGCGGGCGGCGGCAAAAGGCAGAGTTAGGGGTAGGTGGCGGAGTGGTCAATCGCACCAGACTGTAAATCTGGCGGCCTAACGGCCTTCGGGGGTTCAAATCCCTCCCTGCCCACCCGCTTAAAAATATGAGTCAAGATAAATTAATAAAACTTCAATGCACAAAGTGCAAGCGCATCAATTACTGGTCGCGCAAAAACAAGAAAAAATCCGCCTCTGGCGGAGAGCCTCGCAAAATCGAGCTCAAGAAGTTTTGCAATTGGTGCAAAAAACAAACACCGCACAAAGAGGCGAAGAAATAATTATTCTGAAAGATGAAATTCGGTAGAAAATTTTTCGAGGAGCAAGGGCGCGAGATGGCCGATCCAGAATCTTCGGCCGAGAAGCTGTTACCTTTTCTCAAAAAAATCTCGGAAAACCTGAGAAACGAAGGAGTGCCGGTTGATGAAAATTGCAGGATTGAAATGCATGATTTTTTCGATTTACACGGAAAAGAAACCATAGAAACTGACATTAAGAAAGTAAGGAACTTTGAAAAGAGCAAATATTCTAATATCCCAGAAAAAAGAATTGAAGAAGAAAAACAAAAAACAAACGGAGAAAAGCTAGAAATGCTAATAGTCGTTTTGTTTTCTAAATTTTTGAAGGATAAATTTATTGTGGCAAGATCTTCTCGTTATGACGATATTGAGAATGGAGTTGATACCATAATTTTAGAAAGAGAAACAGGGAAATTGGTTTGCGCTCTTGATGAGGTAGCAGACACAGAAGGTAAACAGTACCATGATAAAGTAGAAAAAATCACAAAGAAAAACAAAAAAGGAAGCAAATTGAAATATGGTTTAAAAATGGAAAACGGCAAACTGTCTAAAGGGGCAGTGGAAGGCGCGCCGATTTTCTACATAGCCCTATCGGAAAGACATCTTAATGAAGGTATAAAAAACCTATCTTTGTCATTGGAAGAAAAATCTGATTATGAAAAAAATTTGTTCAGATATTTTACCAGTTCGCTTCAAAGCCAGTATGATTCTTTGGTTCTAGAAAAGCATGTGGACCAGTTAATAAAAAGCAGAGTGGAAACATTCAAAGAGGTTCTTGATAAATTCAAAGAAAGCAGATAATCTTTATTGTATAGTGAAAATTAAGGGAGATTAGTTAAATGGTATAATGTTGGTCTCCAAAACCAACGTCAGGGGTTCGATTCCCTTATCTCCCGCTAGTCCACTTTATATCTTTGTTTCTTTTAAACCAAGTCATTTGACGTTTGGCGTATTGGCGGTTTTCTAAAATCATTTTTTCTAACATTTCTGTTTTATTAATCTTTCCTTGCAGAAACATTGCCGGATATTTGTATTCAAAACCGAGTTCATAAAGCCGTTTCCAACTTAATTTGGAGTCATGCAACCTTTTTGTTTCTTTAATTAAACCTTGCCGAAGCATTTTTTTAACCCGTTTTTCTATGCGTTTTTGCAATTCTTTTTCCGGTAATTTAATGCCAATAAAAAGATACTGACTACTGACTACTGGATACTGACTACTAACTTTTGGCACCTTGCCAAGAGTTTTTGCTATCTCTATCGCCCTAATCAGCCGTCGCGGATTTTTTGCATCTATGTTTTTTGCCCTAATTGAATTTAACTTTTTCAGCATTTTGAATAATTTTTCCACAGGCATTTTTTCCAGTTTCTTGCGCAATTTCCAATTTGGCGCCACTTCGGCGATTTGCATTCTACCCAGAAGAATATCAATGTAAAAACCAGTTCCGCCACAGATGATCGGTGTTTTCCCGCGCGCTAAAATATCCGCAATCGCTTTCTCTCCACATCTTTTAAAGTCCAAGGCAGTAAAAATCTTTTTCGGCGAAGCAATATCAAGGCAATAATGTGACACGCCTTTCATTTCTTTTTTACTAATTTTCCCCGAGCCGATATTTAGCCCCTTATAAACCTGCCTAGAGTCAGCGGAAATAATTTCAGCTCGCCCTGACTTATCCCGAACATTGTTGAGGGAGCCGAGTCGAAGGGCAAACTTAACTGCCAGCTCGCTTTTACCAGAAGCAGTGGGTCCAATAATGACGATAATTTTATCATTTGTCATTTTACGCATATGCTGAATTTGACTAACTATTTTTGTTCAATATTTTCCAATGGACTTTTAATATTTCTAATTGCCGGATTGGTGACTTTGGTATAAAGTTGAGTCGTTCTAATATTTTGATGCCCTAATAATTCCTGCACATAACGCACATCCACACCGTTTTCTAATAAATGTGTGGCAAAACTATGGCGAAGAGAATGAAAAGTGGCGTCTTTTTGAATACCTGCCTTTTTTAATCCGTTTTCAAAAACTTTCTGTGCCGTGCGTTCCGTTAATTTTCCTCCCCTGCCGTTCTCAAAAAAGTAATCGTCAACCGGTCTGCTTGTTGCTAAATTTATAATGTCATTTTTGAGCTTCTCGGGGAAAATAGTTATGCGGTCTTTATCTCCCTTTGCCCCCTTAATATGGATTGTTAATTCTTCAATATTTATATCTTTAATTCTCAAATTTGTTGCTTCACTAACTCGAAAACCGGTGCCATAAGATAAAGCGATAATTAATTTATGCTTCTGATTTGAAATTGCGTTTATAATATTTTCTATTTCTATCCGAGAAAGAACGACCGGAAGTTTTTTTGAAGTTTTGGCAAATTTCAAATCAACCGCAATAGCAGATTTCATTACATCGCGGTAAAAATATTTAATCGCGTTAAGATAAAGATTGATGGTTTGCGATGATTGCCTCCTTTCCTGTTTTTCTAACAGATATTTTTTGATTACATCAATATTCGGATCTTTTCCAATGGTTCCGATAAAACGAAAAAAATCAGAAAGGCATAAAAGGTAGCTCTTAATTGTCTTCCGGCTATAATTGCGCAATTTTAGCTCAATTTCAGTTTTTTGTAATAATTCTTGTAATTGCATAAAATTTATATTATATTAAAACCAGTCGAAATTTAAGAAAATGCTATCATGTATTCGCACAATATACAAATTATAGCATATTAACAAACAATTATTCGCATAATAACGAGTTAGCTGAAATAGCAAAAAACAAAATTGGAAAAGTTATTTTTGGAAATTTTTTAACAAAAAAATCCCGAGATAAAAATCATCTCGGGATTGATAATGGCTAACCTGAACCGCGCCTAGATAGCGAGATAAACCTCTTTGATTGGCATTCCCTCGTAGGTGCATGGGAGGTCTTCGCGGTGAAGACGGAAAAATATTTGCCCATCCTGCTTGGTTTCGACAAAGCCACCACCTGAAGCATACTTGTGACCATGGGTAACATCGATCACTTTCATTTCAGCGTTCAGCATACCAATCGCGACCTTGGCGTCGTACAGCTCAGAAAAGTTAGCTCCTTCTGTGGGCAAACATTTTTCCGGCGATCCGAACACTACACAGTATCCGATATCCTCGCTGATTTTTGCGAAAAATAGAAGCGTGTGCTCATCAGATACACCCTGTACTATTACAACACCCATCTTTCCAATCGTAACTTTCATGTGTTCCTCCTATTCGTAGTTTTTTGTTAAAAAATTTCCAAAAATAACTTAGAAATCGACCTCACTAATGGCTTGTTTAATTTAAAGAGCTTTGTAGTAGTATACAAATTTTGATAGAAATGTCAACAGTCAGTCGATTTATTTTGTTTTTTGCTACATCAGCTAACACGGCACATGCGGTTAAAAAATTTTGCGTTATTAGACACTTAAATCAAGGTTTGCAAAATTTTTGAACCCAAATTGCGCTGACGAAATGGTAAGTTTAGTGATATAATCAAGATAGGCGATAATTAACAAATTTAATCAATAATCCACGGCGCAACTTCGCATGTGCCGATACGTTAAGTGAAATAATTAAAGCATTTTAATTTAATTTTTTGTTTGCGATTTCATTTAATATTTGCCATCTCCTTTTTTTCTCCTCAATTGGCACATTGTCTTTCATTTTTGCCGCCGGGGTGCCGGGGCGGGGAGAGTATTTGCCTATATACGCCTTACTGAATTTCAGTTCCTTGAATAATTTTACCGTATTTTGGAATTGTTCTTTTGTTTCGCCCGGAAAACCGACAATTATATCCGTTGAAATTTTTACATCTGGAATGGCCTTGCGTATTTTTTTAATTAGGTTTTTGTAATGGCTGATAGTGTATTTTCTATTCATTTTTTTAAGAATTGCGTTGTCTCCTGACTGCGCTGGCAAGTGAATTTCTCTGGAGACCTTCTTACTTTCACTTATTGTTTTTATTAACTTATCTGAAAAATCTTTTGGATGGCTGGACATAAAATAAATTTTAAAATTGTCCGGAATATCATTAATTATTTTCAATAATTCGGGAAAACCATATTTATAACTGTTCACATTTTGGCCCAACAGCCAAATCTCTGTTGCTTTTCCGCCAGCTGGCGGATTTACCGCGTTTTTTATGTCTTGAATTATATTTTTTGCCGGCCGCGAACGCTCGCGGCCGCGGGTGTAAGGGACCGCGCAATATGTGCAAAAATTGTCGCAACCGGTCATTATGGGAATATAAGTGGCATTAGAATTTGAGGCGATAGGTGTTAAATCAAAATATTCATCTGGATGCCAGAATTCTATGTTTTTATTTTTAGCTAATAGTTTTTTCTTATCTTCTTTAAGAACACATCCGGCGATAATAATTTTTTTGTTTTTTAAATTTCTAATTTTCCCATAAACTCTGTTTGTCGCTGACTGCCTTACTGAACAAGCGTTAATAACCACGATGTCCGCCGATTCCGGCTTTGCCGTCATTTTATATCCGCTCATTTCCAATTTTCTCGCTATGCGCTCGCTGTCGGCCAAATTCGCCTGACAGCCAAAAGTAATGATGTGATAGGTTTTCATTTTATGCCCGGGAGAGGGGTCGAACCTCCATGGGATTACTCCCACACGATTTTGAGTCGTGCGCGCCCCGCACTAAATTTTCCCGATGCCGAAGGAGGGGGTCGAACCCTCATGGAATTACTTCCACACGATTTTGAGTCGTGCGCGTCTGCCAATTCCGCCACTTCGGCAAAATTAGTGCGGGGTAAATCTGCCAACCTGCCCCGTAGTTAATGCAAAGCATTATACTTCGGGGTTCCGCCACTTTCTGAATCTTAATAAATTTGCGTTCAAAAATCAATTTTAGTATAATTCCACTATTATGGCGCTTAATATAAATCCAAACGAAGGACTTAGAAAACCAATGAGCGTATTTTGGATAGAGGTTGAGAAAATTAATCCCAACCCTATGCAACCGCGTTCGGATTTTAACGAAGAACGGCTTGCTGATTTAGCGGAATCAATCAGGCAATACGGCGTGCTTCAGCCCCTCGTTGTCACAAGAAAAGAAATAGAAATTCCCAACGGCGCGAGGGTTGAATACGAACTCATCGCCGGTGAGAGGCGCCTTCGCGCCTCCAGGATGGCAGGTCTTTTTCAAGTTCCCGTCATAATTCGCGATGACTCCGACGACAAGGTCAAGCTTGAACTTGCCATCATAGAAAATCTCCAGCGCGAGGATTTAAATCCCCTTGAACGCGCCTGGGCCTTCAAAAAATTAATTGACAGCTTTAATCTAAAGCATCACGAAGTCGGCCAGCGCGTGGGGAAAAGCAGGGTATTTGTCACCAACACTTTGAGAATTTTAAATCTGCCAGAAGAAATTCGGAAGGGATTGAGCGACGGAAATATTTCTGAAGGCCACACCCGTCCGCTTTTAATGTTAAGCGACAGAAAGGAAGACCAGATGAGATTGTTTCAAGAAATAATAAACAGAAAATTGAACGTGCGCGAGGCGGAAAACATATCAAGGAGAATTGCCGTGGAGCGAGCGAGAAGGAAAGATAATCTGCCCGACCATGAAACTAGAATTTTGGAGGAAAAATTGTCGGAAAATTTAGGAACGAGAGTGCAGATTGAACGCGACGGAGAAAAAAGAAAAATTCAAATAGAATTTTTCTCCGACGAGGAACTCCACGCCTTTTTAAAAAAAGTGATGAACACAAAAAGCGAAACTGATAATTTTTACGATGAATTTGAAAATCAAAATGAATTAGGCGAAGAAGATGTCCCAGTCGAATCAAAGCAACCGGAAGGGGAAGACGATTTAATAAATAATTTTTCTATTTGACCTCACTTTTGATTTAATTTGTTTTCTGGCGAAAGTGGTTTTGGCGTGTTTAAGCCACTCGGCGCTCGGCTTTTTGTTTTTTTGCGTTTTGATTTCAATGATATCTCCGTTTTTTAAGGTAGTATCCAATGACACAAATTTGTGATTAATGACGGCGCCGTTGGCGCTGTTGCCGATGTCGGAATGCACGGCGTAGGCGAAATCAATCGCCGTTGAACCTTCCGGCAGGTCAATAACATCACCTATGGGTGTAAAACAAAATACCCTGTCTTTAAAAAAATCTATTCTTAATGTTTCTAAAAAATCTTTTGAACCGGAAACGCCTGCCTGCCATCCGATAAGCTGATTTACCCAGGCGAGATGGGGATGAAATTTTCCGCCTTCGTCCGGCTTGCCCGATTCCGCGTAGGCCCAGTGGGCGGCAATGCCGTGCTCGGCCTCCTCGTGCATTTTTTCCGTCCGTATTTGAATTTCTATTATTATCCCGTCCGTGGCGAAGACGGTAGTGTGCAAGCTTTGGTAGCCGTTCGGTTTCGGCGTGGCGATGTAGTCCTTTATTCTTCCTGGCAAGGGTCTCCATAATTTATGGATTATGCCGAGGATTTTATAACAGTCCTCAATGGTTTTGACGATGATTCTTATGGCAATGAAGTCGTAAATTTTATCTATATTCATTTCCACTTCCGGCGTCTGAAGTTTCTTGAATAAGCTGTAGAGATGCTTGACCCTTGAGTCCATTTTAAAATCTTTTACGCCGTTTTTTGAAAACTCCTTTTGCAGTTCTTTTTTCACTTTTTCCAAGTCCTTTTCTTTTTCTTCATATTTTTCTTTCAGTATTTTTATGATTTCTTTGTATTCTTCCGGATGGGCGAAGGGGAATGCCAAATCTTCAAGCTCTCCTTTCAACTCTCCCATACCCAGCCGGTTTGAGAGCGGGGCGAAAATTTCCAATGTTTCCACAGCGATTCTTTTTTGTTTTTCCTTCGGCACATGCTCAAGGGTCTCCATGTTGTGAAGGCGGTCGGCTAGTTTAATAAGAACAACGCGGATGTCTTTTGCCATAGCCAAAAACATTTTGCGCAGATTTTCAACTTGCCGTTCTTCACCGCGGTATTTTAACGTGCCGAGTTTTGTGACGCCGGCGACCAAAAAAGAAATTTCCTCCCCAAATTCTTTTTTCAATTGTTTCTCGGTTATTCCCGTGTCCTCATAGATGTCGTGAAGAAGTCCTGCGGAGATTGCCTTAGCGTCAAGTTGAAGGTGGGCAAGCGTTTTGGCGGTTTCAAAGGGATGGGCGAAATACGGCTCGTCGGAAAATCTTTTTTGTCCTTCATGTGCCTGCCTTGCGAACTCAAAAGCGCGGGTAATCAGATCAATATCCGCCCTTGATGGCCTTTTCAGAATGTTGATAATTTCGTTGACATCCATTGTGTTGTATAGTATACTCTCTTTTAGAATAAAAATTAAGGATATTGGGATGTAGCTCAGCCTGGTCTAGAGCGCCTGAACTTAAAATTCAGGAGGTCGCAGGTTCGAATCCTGCCATTCCCAACCAAACCTTTTTTAGCACATTTTAAATTTAAGTAAGGAGGGAGAAATGAAGCAAAAACAAAGATTGGAGCAAAAAACCACAATGAAGCAGGAATTTGATATGACTGACATGCAAAGCGTTTGCATTGGTGCTGATGTAAAGGCACAGGAACTGATTGAAAAACATAAAGGCAACAAAGGGGAGATTGAGAAAGAAATTCTTGAAATGGAAGTTCCTAAGGGAGTTGCAGATATAAAAGATTTCAATTACCGTGAAGAAATCTGGGGGGCTGCAAAATGGCTCATATCTTACTATAAACCCGGACTGGCGACTTAGTCGCCAGTTTTTTTTATTTTTTATGCGGGTTATAGTTTGCGCACGATTTATTTGAACACCTTTCCGGAATTGTTTTTGTCCCCTCCATCATTAGCGAGCCGCAGGTTTTGCAAACATTTCCCGTAGGCCGTGATTTCATTATGAATCTGCATTTCGGATAATTATTGCAGGAAAAAAACGGGCCGAATTTGCCGCGGCGCTCCGTGATTTCCCCTCCGCCAGCTGGCGGATTGCATTTTGGGCATTTCACCCCCGTTTTTTCTTTTGCCTCCTGCTCCGCGCTTTTTTTAATAAATTTGCATTTCGGATAATTGTTGCAGGAAATGAATTTGCCGAAACGGCCTTCGCGTTCTATTAATTTTCCTGTCGCGCACTCCGGACACGCCTCGCCTGTTTCCTTTGGCCCTTCCATTATTGAACCGTCTATTTTACGCGCGCCGGAGCATTTTGGAAATTTCGCGCAGCTCAAAAATCTTCCGTTGCGGGAAAGTTTTATAACCATTGGCCCTCCGCAGACGGGGCATTTGTGCTCATCGCCGGCCTCACCAAGGTTCGTTATTTTCTCCGCCGTTTTTTCTTTTAATTTCACGTCTTTGGAAAACGGTCCGTAGAAGTCCTTCAGCATTTTCTCGTATTTTCTTTTCCCTTCGGCTATTTCGTCCAGCTCTTTTTCCATCTCGGCGGTGAACGAGTCGCTGATGTATTGAGCAAAATTTTGTTCCAAGAAATCGCTTACCACTTCGCCGGTGTCGGTGGGCTTCAGCGCTCTGCCTTCTTTAATGACATAACCGCGGTCGTTGATTGTTTTTATTATTGAAGCGTAAGTGCTCGGCCGGCCGATGTCTCTTTTCTCCAACTCCTTGATTAGGCCCGCCTCGGTGTATCTCGGCGGCGGCTCGGTTTGCTTCCCTTCGCTTCCAATATTCAATAACTCCAAAGATTCTCCTTTTGTCAGCTTCGGCAACTCCACATCCTCTCCGCGCGCCGCTGGATCGGCGACAAGCCAGCCAGGGAAAATCATAATACTGCCGTTTGCGGAAAAATTTGGAATTTCTCCTTCATCTATATTGGCGCTCACTTTTGTCCGCAGAATTTTCGCGTCCGCCATCTGCGAGGCGACAGTTCTCTCCCAAATGAGTTTGTAAAGTTTTTTCTGCTCGTCGTTCGCGCCGGCGGATTTCATTCCGAAATTTGTCGGCCGTACCGCTTCGTGCGCTTCCTGCGCCGTTTTGCTTTTTGACGCGTAGGTACGTGGCAACAAAAATTCTTTTCCGAATTGTTTTTCAATCGTCGCGTAAATTTGCGGTAGCGCTTCTTTGCTGACATTTACGCTGTCGGTTCTCATGTAAGTGATAAGACCTTGTTCGTAAAGTTTTTGGGCGACGGACATCGTGCGCGACGGCGCGTATCCCAAGCGCGAGCTGGCGGTTTGCTGGAGAGTTGAGGTAATGAACGGCGGCCGCGGCGAACGCTTTGCTTCGGTTTGGGTTACATCAACTATTTGCCATTTATTTTTTTTGGCGGCTTCAATAATTCTTTCCGTTTCTTTTTCGTTTTTTGGCTGTTCATCGCAAGTGAGAATTATTTTATCTTTATTTTCAGTGGAAAATTCTCCGCTTATTACCCAAAAATTTTCCGGAACAAAAGCGCGAATTTCGCGTTCGCGTTCCATAATTATGCGCAGGGCGGGGGATTGCACACGCCCCGCGGATAGCCCGTAACGGACTTTTTTCCATATCAAGCCACTCAAATCGTAGCCGACCAGGCGGTCCAAAACACGGCGCGCCTCTTGCGCCTTCACTAAATCCGCGTCAATATCGCGCGGATGTTTTATTGCTTCTTTTATCGCGCTTTCGGTAATTTCGTTAAAAACGATGCGTTTCGGTTTTTTCAGCTCACATGCTTCTTTGATGTGCCAGGCAATCGATTCTCCCTCGCGGTCGGGGTCGGTGGCGAGAATGACTTCGCTGGCTTTCTTTGAGAGATCTTTTATTTCTCTGATGACTTTTTCTTTTCCGTGAGAGATTTCATAGCGGGGAACAAAGCCGGCAGGGATGTCGATGGCCGTCTTGTTGCTTTTCGGCAGATCGCGAACATGCCCCACGCTGGCGCGGATAATATATTCGTCTCCCAAATATTTTGAGATTGTTTTTGTTTTTGTCGGCGATTCAACAATAACTAGTTTCATTAATTATGAAGAGTATTTCATTATTTTAATCTTGTCAAATTTTGCGGATTTCGCCGCCGGATTCTTTAATGTAGCCGTTGAGTTGCATCATGGAAAGGGCAGGGCTTATTTCGTGCGCTGGCAGGTCCAGTTTTCTGATGAGTTCGTCTTTTGACATCGGGTCAGTGAGCGCTTCCATAATTTTTTGTTCAAGAGGCGAGAGCGATTGAAGGTCTAGTTTCAAATTTTCTCCTTCGCGTACGATATCAAAGGCGTCCAAAATATCATCGGCGGAAGTGACAGGAATTGCGCCCATTTTAATTAATTTATTCGTACCTTTGGAATTTTCCTGAAAAATTGAGCCGGGCACGGCAAAAACATCTCTATTGAAATCCAGAGAAAAATTGGCGGTAATGAGCGCGCCACTTTTTTCCGGCGCCTCTATTACCAATGTGCCTCTGCACAGGCCGGCGATAATTCTGTTCCTTTGGGGAAAAGTGTGGAGTCCGGCCGGATAATCCCATGGGAATTCGGAAACAAGCGCTCCGCCGGCGCTCACAATATCTTCTGCCAATTTTTTATGAGAATGGGGATGGAGAACTTTTTCGTCCAAGCCGGAACCGGGCACGGCAATGGTCGGCAGATTATTTTCAATTGCCGCGCGGTGGGCGATGGAGTCAATGCCAAGCGCCAATCCGCTCACGATAACGAAGCCGTAACCTCTCAACCCTTCAATAATTTTCTCGCACACCTCTTTTCCGTAATTGGAAAATTTACGCGTGCCGACAACCGCTAGCCAAATTAAATCTTCGCTTGGCAACTCGCCGATGACATACAAATCCTTCGGCGGGGAAGGAATTTCTTTAAGTAAGGCAGGAAATTGGTTTTGTTTCAAAGTTTTTCTTTGCATAATTACTATTCTAGCATATCAACTTAGTTTTTATTAAAATCTTTTTTATATCTTCCGCCAGTTAGCCAAATCACGCATATGCGGAAAATGACTAACTGAATTAGGTAAACTTGCAAAATTTTGGCGGAGGTGGTAGAAATTAGGGTAGAAAAAGGTATTTTAAAAAACAAAAAGGAGGATAAGATAATGTTCGGTTTAAGTGACGAAATCAGAGAACTTGAGGCAAATGCATGTCGCAAGGAACGTGTTTCTTGCGCTGATTGCGGTTATAGTTTTTGGTCTTGTTATGCTATAGGAAATTTTTGTCCTAATTGTAAATCTACCAATTTTAAATCTGTTCCATGGTGGTATGGGAGAGATATACCGTCTTCAATCCATGGTAAAAAATTAGCAGATGGCAGAAAAGTCGTGCCAAAGTTTTTTGTGGAAGTTAGGGCAAATATCCACCCCGTAAATGGAGGCGACCCATTCCTTTCATGGTTGGAAGCAGAAAAATGGTTTAAGGACCATGGATGGGAAATAATGGGCGATGCTGAGTGGTACGCCCATAAATATTACAGGAATAGTTTTTTTGAGAAATAAAATAATAATTGTCCGCAGTGAAAAAATATACACTGCGGACTTTTTATTTGCTCAAAATGTTGCAAAAATCTGCTATCGCCTAAAATAGTAACACTTTATAAAATTTAAAATTGGGCAAACTTGCAAAAATTTTGCGGAGGTGGTAGGAATTAAGACAGAAAAATTTACATGTAGCTAGGGAAGCTCAAGTGGCAAGAGCGCCAGACTCTAAATCTGGAGGTTGGCGGTTCAAATCCGCCCCCTGGCAGCCATGCAAATAAAGGGCGGTTGAAATACACCGCCTTTTTGTTTGCTCAAAACAGGTGGATTTGGTATTATAAAATTATGTTAGACATCAAATTTATCAGGGAACATTTGGATTTAGTAAAAGAGGCCGCGAGGAAAAAGCGCATTGATTTTGATGTGGATAAACTTATTGAAGTTGACGACAGGCGTTTGAAGCTTTTAAAAGAAGTTGAAGAAATGAGAGCTAGGCAAAACACGGCGAGCGATAAAATAGCGCAGATGTCGGGCGATGAAAGGCAGGATGCTATTAATGAAGTAAAAAAATTAAAAGAGGAATTAACAACCAGCGAGGGCGCGCTGAAGATAATAGAAAAAGAATGGGAGGAAATGATGTTATTGGCGCCGAATGTGCCGGACCCCTCCGTGCCGGAAGGCGAGAGCGACGCGGATAATGTTGAAGTGCGCAAGTGGGGCGAGCCGACAAAATTTGGCTCCCCGCCCAGGGATTTTGAACCGAAAGGCCATATTGAACTAATGGAAAAATTAGGGCTTGTTGATTTGGAACGAGGCGCGAAGGTTGCCGGCTTCCGCGGATATTTTTTGAAAGGTGATGGCGCCATGCTCGCGTTTGCCGTTATGCAATTCACTTTGGAAAAATTGGCGGAGCAGGGTTTTGAGCCGTTCATCGCGCCGTCGCTTGTGCGCGAAGATAGTTTTTTGGGAACGGGCTGGCTGCCGCAGGGAAAAGATGAAATTTATAAAACGCAAGACGATTTGTATTTGGCGGGAACAGCCGAAGTGCCGATGATGGGATTTCATAAAGATGAAATTTTACGCGAGGAGGATTTGCCAAAAACTTACGTCGCGTTTTCGCCGTGCTTCAGGCGGGAGGCGGGAAGCTACGGCAAGGACACGAAAGGAATTTATCGCTTGCACGAGTTTATGAAAATTGAGCAGATTGTTTTGTGCGAGGCGGACCATCAGGAATCCGTGAAATGGCACGAGGAGATTACGCGCAATTCCGAGAATATCATGCAAGCGCTGAAAATTCCGTATCGCGTGGTGGTGAACTGCGGCGCCGACCTCGGTTTGGGGCAAGTGAAAAAATATGACATTGAGGCGTGGGTGCCGTCATGGAAGAGATACGGCGAGACGCATTCGTCTTCTTATTTTCATGACTTTCAAACGAGGCGCCTGAATATCCGCTATAAAGACAAGGAGGGAAAAATTCGTTTCGCGCATTCGCTAAACAACACTGCCATCGCCGTCCCGCGCATTTTAATTTCGCTTTTGGAAAACTATCAACAAAAAGACGGCACCGTCATCGTCCCTGAAGTTTTGAGAAAATATCTCGGCAAAGACATAATTTCGTAAAAAATCGCCAAAATTCTCTTTTTAAAATCTTACCACTAGCAAGCGATCGCTTGGGAACGGTAAGATTTTTATTTGACAAAATTTGCGGGTATGATACACTCATACCAGATTTAAAATTTGAACAAAAAAAGAAAGGAGGCAAAATAATGAGAAAAAGAATTATTCTTTTTGAAGAAGAGGGGTGCAAATTTAAGGCATACTTAGAAAATATTGATACTCAGAAAGTTATAAGCAGAGAGGATGGGAAAACCAAACTTGAAGCGATAGGCATGCTTGTCGTAAAACATTATAAGGACTTCGGCTTGCATGAAGTTATCAAAATTGACCCTATTCTTGAATAGTGTGTACAAGAGGCGGGGAGGATTAATCAATACCCGCCTTTTTTATTTTTTGCTAGAATAAGTTTATGCGGAAGGATATTTTGGAGTCATCCAGAAAAATGAGGCGGCAGAGGACGCTTAGAGGTTTTTCTGTTTTTGGCGCCGTTGTTTTGGTTTTAATTTTCGCTTTTGCCGGCTTGGCGCGAATTCCTTATTTTAAAATTAAAAAAGTGGCGATTGAAGGCAACGCCACTTTAGGCAGCGAAGAATTGATGTCGGGTGTGCTCGGCGCCATGGCGGGAAATTATTTTTTCATTTTTCCAAAAAACAACATCTTACTTGCTTTAAGCGGAGAGATTGAGAAAAAAATAATAAATGAGTTTCCTCGTGTGAAATCAATTTCAATATCAAAAAACCTCCCCGACTCCCTTTCGACAAAAATAGAAGAGAGAAAATCAACAGCGCTTTTATGCAAAGACGCCGAATGCTATTTTTTGGACGAGAACGGCTTCGCTTTTGAAAAGTCGCCGTATTTTTCCGGCAATATTTTCATAAAATTTTCAGACGAAAGAGAATCCTCTACTTGGAAGTCCGGCTTCCAAGTGATTTCTGAAGAGCAATTCAAGGGGCTAATGGCGCTTATTGGTTCTGCTGCTAGAGAGGGCGTAATAGTGACAGATGTTATTTTAAAAAAAGAGGGGATTTATAATTTAAACACGCAAGAGGGGTGGCAGATTATTTTAAGCGAGAGAAACGACTTTAAAATCGCGACTGACAATTTTAAAATAACTTTGGATAACCAAATAAAAGACAAACGTTCAAAGCTCGAATACATTGATTTGCGCCTGGCGAACAAAGTTTTCTACAAATTTAAGTAATCTAGAATTTATAAATAAATATTGACGAGCCTGCTCGAGCAACCGGTTCTTTTCCTTTCAGCCAGGAATAAGTGTCATCCGGTTTTATCGTGAATCCGCGCACAGGTTTTGCTATTGAGCCCTCGCGGGCGTTGGCGGATATGGCAAACCACGAGCCGGCGGACGGCTGACCTTTTGATGACCACCAATCCTCATATTTGTCGCCGAAATAATATTTGCCGTCGCCGCCGCCGAAATAATGCAAATCAATTTTGTTGACGCTGTTCTCGTCCATCCAATCGCGCAGCCGCTTCATATCCTGTCCCCAGTCGTAATTTGAGTCGGTGGCGATTTTATAACCGTTGGCCGTACCGCCGGCAAGAATATTGTAATAAGAAAGATAGTAAGGATAAGTGACGATTGTTGAAATAAACATAACGGCAAGCAAAATCCCCGTGAGTATGGTTTTGTTAAATTTGGCTATCACTAGCGCCACTAAAAAATAAGCGAAGGGCAGAATCGGCATAATGTGACGATGGCCGATATTTAAATTTCCGGTGATTGATTGGAAAACGTAGAAGGCGATAAAAAATAAACTGGCGATGATGGTAAAATTATTCTTCATCCATTCGCGCGAAAAAGTTGAGCGCCCTCCTGCGCGGGCAAGAGAAATACTTTTTATGGCAAAGAAAATGGCGATAATAGTGAGAATATGAAAAATCAAACTTTCTTTGAATAGATAAAGGGTCGGGAAATACCATGGCGTCGCTTCGGAATAAACCGTTCCCATAAAATGCGAAGCGTTTCCTCCGCCCGCGCGTTGAACCACGGAAACGACGCCGAACAAATATTCAGCCAATGGTTTCAAAACATTCGTTCTTATCATCCACGCAAACGCAGGCATTGTTTTTCTGCCTAAATTGGAAGAGAGGGTGTCGCTTATGTCTTTTATTTGCAGGTCGCTCGGATAATTCCAGACGTGAAAAATATAAACAATATAAACAAGCGCCAAAGCAATCAATCCAATCATAATTATTTTCCAGAGTAAAGATAAAATTTTTCCCCTGTTAAGAATCCACCACAGCGCGACAAGGACAAAAAATATGGGCGCCAGGATGACGGTGGAAAATTTAAAAAGCAAGGCGACGCCCAAAAGCGCGCCGGCGATAAAAACATTTCTCCACGACTGATTTTTTAAAAAAGCCAAAAAAGAGGCGATGGCGATAAAAAATCCGAAGGCCGCCGCCATGTCCGTGGTGACGTAGCGCGAGTGGGCGATGATGGTTGGTGACATAGTGAAAAGGAAAAGTGTGAGAAAGCCAACTTTATCTCCGTAATTTTTTCGCGTCCAATAAAACAAAATCGCGCCGAACAAAACGGCAAGCAGTATCATAGGCAGGCGGGCGAGACGGATTATTTTATCCGCGTCATTACCCGCTCGGTATAGAAAAATCTTTCCCATATCCCATTGGCGGCTAGAAATTTTTTCGCTCCAAGTCGGAATGTTTGTCGGAAAATTAAGATTTAAAAACATAAGCGGAAGAGCGGAAATGTCTTTCATTAACGGCGGGTGTTCAGGATTGAGGCGCATATCTTTCTGTGTCAGATAGGAATAGCCGGCGGGGATGTGCGCCACTTCGTCAAAAGTGGCAGTTTCGTCCCAAGCGGAAAGGAACGACAGCGCGAACATCAGCGCCAGCAGGCCGCCCGCGGCGATCCGCCAGCCGGCGGATACAAAATTGTTTTTTATTTTATCCATACTTTTATTACACCAGAAGGAACAAGCCCTTCATCTTTTTTAAAAATATATTTGATATTTTTTTCTTTCTGATATTTTTCCAAATAAGTGTCGGTTAAAAACATAACCGTGTTGACCGACATTGGCATATTTTGATTTTCCGATTCCATGATAACGTATTTGGGCGTTTCTTTCGGCAGGGAATTAAGATAATTGGCCGTGTCGGCGGCATCTTTGGAAAAAGCGCTCGGGACATTAGGGTTGTTTGCCCATTTTATAAAATATTGGTTGAATGTCTGAAGAGAAACAAGAGTGAATAAAATAATAACCAGAACTGCGGCCTTCTGGGGAATTTTTTGAAGAACAGCATCAAGGCCGAGGGCGGCGAAAATCATAACGGCAGGAATAACAATAATGGCGCGCAGGGCATGCGGAATACCTTCGTTTGAAATCATGACAGGAGCGAGGGCGAGAATAATCCATAAAACGAGTAACGCGTAACGGGGGACGAGGAATTTTTTAAAACTTATTACCAACCCTATTAAAAACAATGCCGCCACTGGCCACCAGAGTTCGGGCGCGCCGGCGAAGTTGTGCCGCCAGTTGAAATCGCCCGCCACAAAAAACATGCCAATAGTGAGGACGACATTTTTCCCAAGATCAAAGAGGGGAGTGGGGGAAGTGAAAACGGAAACCTGCGAAGTCCGGCCGAGGAACTCGCTGGGATGGACATAAAAGTAAACAGCCAGAGGCATTACGGCGATAAAAATTCCCAGCAGAAAAATAAGTATCTCTTTAAAATATTTATCTTTTAATAAAATTATAAAAGCCGGAATCAAAAGAATTGGCATGACGCGGTAGGCGATATAGGAATGGAAACCAAAGCCGAAAATGAGACCGGCGAAAAAAAGAGCGGCAGAGGAAATTATTTTTTTTCTGTGCAATTCCACGTGCTGTTGGGAGTGAAGCCGTTGGGCGAGAGAATCAGGAAATTCATCTTTATGGTCTTCTTTGGGAATGAGTCGCCAAAGCAGCCACAATCCCCAAACCAAAAAAAACGGCGCCATGATAGCGCGAAAACCGATGCGGGAAAAATTTATGTGCCAATAACTTGTCGCCAAAAAAAACGAAGCGAAGAGGGCGACGGACTCTTTTTTAAATAACCCTTTCGTTAAAAGATAAAGTCCGAGTATGGTAAAAATTCCAAACATCGCGCTCACGCCTCGCAACGCCCACGGCTTGTTGCCGAAAATCTGCACGGACAGCGCCTGGATGTTTATGAACAATCCCTCGCGGCCGTTGTTTTCGGGATAAAAAACTTTGTAGTTTCCTGTGTCATTCGCTTCCAGGGTGTTTATGCCATTCACCGCCTCGTCCGAAAAAAGCCCCGGCGGGATGGTTGTTATCTGATAGAAGCGAAAAAACGCGGCAAGAGCCAAAATGGCGAACAAAACAATCGTCCTATTTTTTCTCAACCATTCTTCCATTGATTTATATTTTATCGTATAATTAAAACAATGGAAAGCGAAATTGAATATCTTAAACAAAGGATTGCGGAGCTGGAGAAGCAGGACGTTAATAAAGAAAAGCCGGAGATAATAAAAGAGGCGATTAATGAGCATGTTGAAAAACAGCCGAAGGAGTTTTCCGGCGCGGAGCAAAAATTTTCCCAGCAGGAAATACAAGCACGCTCTCAAAAAATAAGTGAGATGAAATCGGGGGAGGCGGGACACAATGACCAGGTGGCCGAACTTCTTCAAATCGCGCATGATAAGGGAATCCTGAACGCCGTTTCTGTAGTTAGGGCGACAGACGACCCGCACCTTGAAGACGAATTTCACGACGCGCTGGTAAAATATTTCCAAAACGTTAAAAATGTTTAGCTCCCAAATTTCTTTTTATATTTTTCTCTTGCTGGTATTTTTTTTAGTTGTTGTTATTCCCGCGTGGCTTTTGGCGGGCTATTTTAAAAAGAAAAAAGATATCAGCAAGGCGCTCAATCTTGTTCTCTTTGAAATAACTTTTCCCCAAACCGGCGGATTGCAGGAAGGCGAAAAGAAAAATTTCAAAGAACTGGTGGCGGCGATGGAGCAATTCTACGCCGGCATGTCTGCCTTCGGCCATTATTTCGCGCTTGAAATCGGCTTGCCTTATTTTGGCGACGAAATAGTTTTTTACGCCGCTGTGCCCAAAGACAAAAGCCAACTTTTTGAAAAACAGGTACAAGGGCTTTATCCATTAGCAAGAACGGAAATTAAAAAAGACGATTACAATATTTTTAGACCCCAAGGATATTCGTTCGGTACAATTATCAAATTAAAACAGAACGCAATTTTGCCGATTAAGACCTACGACAAATTTGAACTGGACCCTCTCCAAATTATCGTCAATGTTTTTTCCAAACTGCAGAAGGAGGGCGAGGGGGCGGCGTTGCAAATTATCGTTTCTCCGTCCGACGATTCCATTATTAAAAAAGCGAAAACGGCGGCGTCCAAAATGAAAAGCGGAAAAAGTTTCAGAGAGGCAAGCCACGACAAAGGCCTGATTGGCGAGATGATAGGTGATTTAGAAGCGGCGTTTTTTGGCAGTCCGCACAACGAGAAAAAAAATAAAGAAGAACCGAAACCAGTGGACGACGAAATAGTGAAGCTCTTGGAAAGCAAGGCGTCAAAACAGGCGATGCCGGCGAACGTCCGCCTCGTCATTTCCGCCGAAGACAAATCCAAGGCGGAACTTATTTTATCGGAATTGGAAAGCGCGTTTTTGCAGTTCAATGAAACGCAAGGGAACAGCTTTTATTTCATCCGTCCGTCCGGCCGCCGGCTCAAAAATTTCTTTCATGATTTTTCTTTCAGGATTCCCCGAAAAGACGACGCCATTCTTTTAAACACAGCCGAGCTTACTTCGCTTTTTCATTTTCCATCCGACTTCACCTCCGCCGTCGCGCCCCAGCTGAAATATTCGCGGCTGAAAGAAGCGGCGCCGCCGTTGAATCTGCCGCAGTCAGGGCTTCTTCTCGGCAAAAGCGTTTTCAGGGGCGAAGAGAAAAATGTTTTTATAAATGAAGACGACAGGCGAAGGCATTTTTACATCATCGGCCAGACGGGCACAGGCAAGTCCGTTCTGCTTAAGAATATGATTGCCCAAGACATTGAAGCGGGACGCGGTGTTTGCTTCATTGACCCGCATGGCTCCGACCTTCAGGATATTCTCTCGCGCATACCAAAAGAACGCGTTGACGATTTGATTTATTTCAATCCCGGCGATGTCCAGCGCCCGATGGGACTCAATATGCTTGAATACGACCAGAATTATCCGGAACAAAAAACTTTTATTGTCAACGAACTGCTCGGCATCTTTAATAAACTTTTTGATATGAAGACCGCCGGCGGACCGATGTTTGAACAATATTTTAGAAATGCCGTAATGCTGGTGATGGACGACCCCGCCTCTGGCAACACGCTTTTTGAAGTGAGCAGAGTTTTGAGCGACAAGGCATTCCGCGAGCTTAAATTATCAAAATGTTCCAATCCGATTACCAAATCATTTTGGAAAGAAGTGGCGGAGAAGGCGGGCGGAGAGGCGTCGCTTGCCAACATGGTGCCTTACATCACCAGCAAGTTTGATAATTTTCTTTCCAACGACATCATGCGTCCGATAATCTCGCAGGAAAAATCGGCATTCAATTTCAGAAAAGCGATGGACGAAGGAAAAATTCTGCTGGTCAATCTTTCTAAAGGGCGGCTCGGCGACCTCAACTCAAATCTTCTCGGGCTTATCATTGTCGGCAAACTTTTGATGGCGTCATTGTCGCGCGCGGATATGGCGGAGAGCGAACGCAAAGATTTTTATCTTTACATTGACGAATTCCAAAACGTGACGACCGATTCCATCGCCACCATTCTTTCCGAGGCGAGAAAATATAAATTGGATTTAACTATCGCGCATCAATATATCGGCCAGCTGGAAGAGAGCATCAAGAAGGCGGTGTTCGGCAACGTTGGTTCTATGGCGGCGTTTAGAATTGGTGCGGAGGACGCGGAATTTTTGAAGAATCAATACGAACCGGTTTTCAATTCTCACGACCTCCTCAACATTGATAATTACAACGCCTACCTTAAGCTTTTGGTGGAGGGTCAGACGTCGCGGCCGTTCAACATCCAAACCGTTGCGTTTAAAAAAGGCAACCCCGAGCTTGGCAAAATGATGGCGCAATTGTCGTCATCGCGCTACGGCAGGACAAAAATGGAAGTGGAAGAGGAGATAAATAAAAGATATAATATTCAGACATGAAGAAAAACGACTTAGTAATGGCTTTAGTTCTCGGCGAAGTTTGCGCTTGGTTGATGTTTTTAATAGGAAAGAATTTAGCATTGGAAAATCCGGCGATGGCGGTGGCTTTGCCGTATTTTAAGTATTTGCCGATTGTTTTTCCTGTTCTTTGCGCGCTTGGATTGGCGGCAGCTTATTTCATCAGCAAAATAATCCCGATTGTTTATCAGCTCGGAAAATTTATTCTGGTAGGCGGAACGAATTTCCTCATTGATATGGGCGTGCTCAATTTTCTTATTTTTTACACCGGCATTTCCGCGGGCCTGCCGCAGTCGGGCTTCAAGGGAGTTTCTTTTTTGGTGGCCGTTTGGAATAGTTATTTTTTGAATAAATATTGGACATTCAAAAGGGAAACAACTGAAAGCGCGATGAAAGAATTTTCCCAATTTCTTATTGTCACACTCATCGGCTTTGCCATAAATCTTGGCGTGGATTACGTTGCTGTTAATATGATAAACCCGCTGGGGGGAATGTTGCCGAAGACATGGGCGCAAGTGGGAGCGATAATTGCCGCCGTCACAGCGCTGGGATGGAACTTCCTTGGCTACAAATTTTTAGTTTTTGAAACGAAACCAAAAGAGGCGATAAAATAATTTTAAATGAACAAATTAGCTTTATACCGAAAATACAGACCGAAGGGGTTTGACGAGGTGCTTGGACAGGACCACATCGTGAGCATCTTGAAGAACGCCGTCAAGGCGGGGCGCGTGAGCCACGCCTACCTTTTTTCCGGTCCGCGTGGCACGGGCAAAACCAGCGTGGCGAGAATTCTGGCGAAAGAGATCGGCTGTTCCGACATTGACCTTCTAGAAATAGACGCCGCCTCCTCCCGCGGCATTGACGAAATCCGCGCTCTGCGCGACGCCACCCACTTCGTTCCCCTCCAAGGCAAGGTGAAGGTCTACATAATTGACGAAGTGCACATGCTCACCAAGGAGGCGTTCAACGCGCTTTTGAAAACATTAGAAGAACCGCCAGAGCATGTCATTTTTATTCTTGCCACCACGGAACTGGAAAAAGTGCCGGAAACCATTATTTCCCGTTGCCAAAATTTTTCCTTCCGAAAAATTCCGGAAAATATTTTGCGGGATTCCGTTGTTTCCATTGCCAGAAAAGAGGGTTTTGATATGGATGAGGAGGCGGCGGGGCTGGTGGCGCTTTTCGCGGACGGTTCGTTCCGCGACAGCCAAGGCATGCTTGACCAAGTTTTTTCTTTGGGTGACAAGAACCGCGACCATAAAATCACCGGCAAAGAGATAAGGGAATTTTTGGCGGTGCCGGCAGTGGAAATGGTGGAAAATTTTATCCTCTCAATAATTGAAAAGAATACAGAGAAGGGTTTGGAGATAATTCAAAAAACGGCAGAGCAAAATAATGACGCAAAAGTTTTTTTGAAGCTGATTTTGCGCGGCGTGCGCTCCTTGCTCATTTTGCGCCTCGCGCCGGGCATGCAGGAGAAGCTAAAAAAAGCGTTGGGCGAAAGGGAATTCAAATTTTTGGAAGAGCACAAAGACAAACCCCAGTCGGGCGAGATGGAAAGGGCGCTGAAAATCCTTTTGGACGCCCATGACGCGCGGTCGCGCTCCTATCTGCCTCAGCTTCCATTGGAGTTGGCGCTTATGAGAATAACCAGCCAAGAAAATTGAAATAAATTATGAATATTGATTTTTTAATATCTGATTCCACTCTCAAATTTTTCGGAGCTATCCTTTTTGTTTTGCTTTTGGTGATGATTATTCTTATTGTCGCTTTGCAAAATTCAAGGAAACAAAACAGGGAACTCAAAATAAATAATTCGCGGTTGACCGAGGAAGAGAAAAAATTCAAAGAGTTGGAAAAAACAAAGGCGGATTTCATTACCACCGTGGCGCATCAATTGAGAACGCCGTTGACCAAAATAAAATGGGCGTTTCAGGCGGTGGTAAGCGGGGAAGGGGGGAAAATAAGCGCGGAGCAGAAAAAAATCCTTCAGGTCGGAATGGAGGCGAATAATATGATGATAAAGCTGGTGAACGATTTGATGGACATAGACAGGACAGACGACACCTACATGGGATACAATTTTGAAATCATTCCCTTGGGAATAATTATTGCCAAAGTCGTCCATGATTTTTCTTTTGAGGCGAAAGAGAAAAAAATTAATCTGGAATTTCTCATTTCCGACGAAGACACGCCGGACGTGAAAATTGACCAGGTAAAAATGGAGCTGGCGTTGAGCAATCTTGTGGACAACGCGCTGGATTACACGCCGGAAGGCGGGGCGGTTAAAATCATTTTGGAAAAAATGGGGAATTATGCTAAGGTTTCCGTGAAAGACAGCGGGATAGGAATACCAAAAGAAGAGGCGGCGAATTTATTCACGCGCTTTTATCGGGCGAAAAACGCGGTGCGGATAAAAACGGAAGGCACGGGTTTGGGGCTTTACATTTCTAAAAACATAATAGAAGCGCACGGGGGAAAAATTTGGGTGGAGAGCCCTGCCTCGCCGAGTCAAGGCGGGGAAGAAAACAAAGGCGCGACATTTTTCTTCACCGTGCCGTTCGCGATGTAGATTTATATAAACTGGGGGACAACAAAGGACTTTGTAAAAAGTTTGTAGGTATTAACTAATCGTTGAATTTTTAACTGGCCACAATTTTAAGTCTAATGAGGATACTTCTTTTTCTATTAGATTTAAATATTTTTTGAGGCCTCTTTTAGTAATAAAATCTATTATATAAAACTCACCTAATCTCTCGGCACTTTCTTTGGCTATTTTACTATCAGGGTCAATTTTTTTTATCTCACTTACTTTATAACCACCAGTAAGACGAGAAAGCGATGAAAAATCAAGTTTTTCATAATATGCTGGTGTTTCCAGTGCTGTTTGAAATTGTACAAGCTTTTTTTCTTTGACGATTATTTTCTTATCATAATTAGCAACAAAAATTTTACCATTAAACAATGTGACGGGTAAGTAAATAGTAGGAACATCTTTTTTGTTGCGGGCAAACCATACTACTGCTTTTGGCAACTTGAACACAGCCTCTGTTATTTGCAACGGTTCTATTTTTGATTTTTTACCCTTTTCTCTTCTATAAACAAGATAATTTTGTGCTAGAGAAAATTTAAAATTATATACATGCAAATCACTATACTCTTTGTTTTTTAAAATTTCTGTAGGAATTTCTGGCGAGTGTTTAAACTCATTATACTTACGTCGAGGGCTCTTTTGAGTGCAAATAAAAACCCAGTCATCACCTAAATTTTGTTTACATTCAATGATAAGGTAAAGAGTGATACCATTTACCACTTTCGTGGCAATTAAATCAATTTCTCTCTTTTTTTCTTCGTCTGCGTCAAAAAAATATTGACTCGGAAAAACTTTGTATCCTTGTTTTTCTAAAAAATCTGCAGTCTCTAATTCCAAAACAAATCCGCTCTCATAGAGAAAATCAACTATTGCACTACTTTCACTTTTTTTCTTTTGTTTGAGCATTTATTTGAATTCGTTAAAAACCTTACCAACTGGGGGACATGGATTCGAACCATGATTAACGGCTTCAAAGGCCGCTGTCCTACCATTAGACGATCCCCCAAAATTCTATATTTTTTCTAAAATACTTAATTTTTCTTTTGACCCTTTATAACTTTTTAAATATTTTTCTCTTTCCCTCGCATCCAGCCTATTCTGAAATATTTCTTTGTAAACTATTATAAATGGTGTTCTGCTTTTCGTCGACCTTACAAAACCCTTATTATGATAATTTAATCTTATTATTAAGTCCTTGGTAATACCTACATAATAACCATTATCCTTTAAACTTTTTAAAATATAAACGTAGTAATTCATAGCTGTCCTACCATTAGCCTGCCCGGCCAGGGACGATCCCCCAATATTTTCGCCTTTTTTATTTTTAACATAAATTCGCCAATTTTGCTATAATCTGTGCTATAATAAATTTATATGACAAGTTATGTAATAAACATAGAAAAAGAGACAATAGATAATGCGAATTTTCGCAAAGTTCTTTTTACGGCAAAAAACAGCCAGCTGGTTGTTATGAGCTTGAAGCCGAAAGAAGAAATCGGCGAGGAGACGCACGGCTTGGACCAATTTTTGAGAATTGAAGAAGGGGAGGGGAAGGCGGTTTTGGACGGCGTGGAGCATGCCATCAGCGCCGGTTTCGCCGTCGTTGTTCCCGCAGGCGTGAAGCACAATATTATAAATACTTCCAGTGAAAAAGAAATGAAAATTTACACAGTTTATTCTCCGCCGAATCATCGCGACGGCGTCATGCACGCGACAAAAGAAGAGGCCGAAAAAGACGACGAACATTTTGACGGAAAAACAACAGAGTAATGACAAAAGATAAAGAAATAAAAACAGAAGCAAATTTTTACGGACTGGGAATCGCCCCCAGTCTTTTGGATATTTTAGGAAAATCGGGATTTAAGTCGCCGACGCCGATTCAGACGCAGGCGATTCCCGTGGCGATTCAAGGCAAAGATATTGTCGGCATTGCCCAAACCGGCACAGGCAAGACATTGGCTTTCGGCATTCCCATGCTCCAGCGTTTGAATCAAATCAAGGGGCAGGGTTTGGTGGTTTTGCCGACGCGCGAGTTGGCTTTGCAGGTGGAAGAGGCGCTTATTGGAATCGGCCGCGACATAAAATTAAGGACGGCGGTGCTAATCGGCGGCGCTCCATCGGGACCGCAGAAGCGGGCCATTGCAAACAAACCGCAAATTATTATTGCCACCCCCGGGCGGCTGATAGACCATCTCCAGCAAAAAAATATTCATCTGAATGACGTCCGAATAATTGTGCTGGATGAAGCCGACAGAATGCTGGACATGGGGTTCGCTCCGCAAATAAATCAAATTCTTCGCGTACTGCCCAAAGAGCGCCAGACCATGCTTTTTTCCGCCACTATGCCGCCGGAGATTATGAAGATGGCGGCTGGGCACATGAAGCTGCCTATTCGGGTGGAAATCGCGCCGACGGGCACAACCGTTGAAAAAGTGACCCAAGAACTTTTTATCGTATCCGGCGCGCAAAAATTCTCTCTTTTAAAAAAATTACTGGAAAGTTATTTGGGCTCGGTTCTTATTTTTTCCAGAACCAAGCATGGCGCCAAAAAAATCATGCAGCAGTTAAAGGCCGCCGGTGTCAGCGCGGCGGAAATTCATTCCAATCGCTCTTTAAACCAAAGGCGGGAAGCGTTGGCGGGATTCAAGTCGGGCAGATATCGGACGCTGGTTGCCACTGATATCGCTTCGCGAGGAATAGACGTAAGCGGTATTGAGTTGGTGGTGAATTACGATTTGCCTTCAACCTCCGATGATTACGTGCATCGCATCGGCCGCACCGCTCGCGCCGGCGCCAGCGGACACGCCATCACTTTTGCCAAACCGGATGAGTTCAGAGAAATTCGCGCCATTGAGCGCCTTATCAGGAAAAGTTTGCCTGTATCAAAATTACCGGAACTGCCCGTCGTGCGGACAATTCCAACACCACCTTCAAATCCTCACAGGGCTAGGCCATCGTATAGCCGCCCTAAAAGAAATTTCCGCCATAGCAGATTTCGCTCAAGAAAATAAATTTTATGGAAATTAGAAACATTGCAATTATTGCCCATGTTGACCACGGGAAGACCACTTTGACCGACGCTTTGTTGCGCCAGACGGGCGTCGGTGAGGAAGGCGTTTCTATGGATTCAAACGCGCTTGAACTTGAGCGCGGCATTACTATTTATTCAAAAAACGCCGCGATATTTTATCCCTCGACAAGCTCGGGACGAGTCGCAACGAAAATAAATATCGTTGACACGCCCGGCCATGCCGATTTCGGTTCCGAAGTGGAGCGTGTTTTGCGTTCTATTGATTCTGTTTTACTGGTTGTGGACGCGCAGGAAGGACCGATGCCGCAAACCCGTTTCGTTTTGAAAAAATCATTGGAACTCGGTTTGAAGCCGATTGTGGTAATAAATAAAATTGACAAGCCAGCCGCCGATCCGGCGCGATGCGAGGAGCAAGTGCTGGAATTATTTCTTGAGCTCGGCGCGACGGACGAGCAGGCGAATTTTCCTGTCGTCTATACAAACGGCCGCGCCGGAATCGCCAAGAAAAAACTGGCGGATAAGTCGGACAATCTTGAGCCGCTTTTGGAAACAATTCTTGAACATATTCCTTCTTCTGCTAAGGCAACGGACGGCAAAGTCCTCATGCTGCAGCCGTTTAATCTCGGTTATGATAATTTTTTGGGGCGGCTCGCCGTGGGCCGTGTCCATGAAGGCGTTGTCATGCCGAATCAAAATATTTTTATTAAAAAGCCGAATGCCGCGCCCGCAACGCCTGAGCGTAGCGATGGCGGGCGGGGCGAAACGCGCGCAGGAAAACTTTCAAAAATTTTTACTTTCAAAGGGCTTCAGAGAATTGAGGCAACAAGCGCCAACGCCGGCGACATTGTTTTGGTCGCGGGACTTTCAAATATCGATATCGGCGAGACAATCACGACTGACGAAAACGCGCAGCCGCTTCCTGCCATCGCCATTGATGAGCCGACCATCGCGCTAACTTTTTTGGCGAACAATTCTCCTTTCGGCGGGCGAGAGGGAAAATTTGTGACATCACGGCAACTGCGCGAACGTCTTGAACGCGAGCTTGAGGTTAATGTCGGACTAAAAATTGATTTCAGTGTTGCCGATAATTTTCGGGTTTTGGGCCGAGGCGAATTGCATGTCGCGATATTGCTTGAAAATATGCGCCGCGAAGGATTTGAACTTCAGGTTTCCCAGCCGCAGGTAATCATTCGGGAAGAAAACGGCGTTAAGATGGAACCGTTTGAAGAAGTAATAGTTGATACGCCAAGCGAATATCAAGGAGTAATAATTGAACGGCTCGGAACGCGCGGTTTTGTTTTGCAAAATATGCGCGCTCACGACGCCAACACGCGCCTTATTTTTAGCGGGCCAACCCGGGGGCTTCTTGGTTATCGCAATCAGTTTGTCATTGATACGAGAGGCGAGGGCATTCTTGCTTCGCGTTTTACGAATTTTTCTCCATACGCGGGAGAAATAAAAAAGCGTCCGACTGGTTCCATGGTTTCCATGATTAAGGGCAAAGCGCTTGGCTACGCTTTGTGGAATTTGCAGGAGCGGGGCATGCTTTACATCGGCCCGGGCGCGGAAGTGTACGAGGGCCAGGTGATTGGCAACACGGCGAAAGGAGAGGAAATGTTTGTAAATCCAACAAAAGGAAAACAACTCACCAACATGCGGGCATCCGGTTCGGATGACGCCATAAATCTCGTGCCACCCTTTCTTCTCACTGTTGAGCGGGGGCTGGAAGTTATGGCGGAAGACGATTATTTGGAAATCACGCCAAAGAGTGTGAGATTGCGGAAACAGCATTTTACGGCAAAGAAATGAACTCGGAAGAAAAAATTTTTGATGTCGTTGTCGTGGGCGGCGGGCCGGCCGGAATGATGGCGGCCGGCCGGGCGGGTGAATCGGGAGCCAGCGTCGCGCTCTTGGAAAAAAATAACGCCTTGGGCAGAAAACTTTTACTGACGGGAAAAGGCAGATGCAATATCACGCGGGCGGAATTTGACCCCAAAGATATTATTAAAGAACTGGGCAAGGAAGGAGATTTTCTCCGCCACGCTTTGTCTGTTTTTGGGACAAGAGAGACGGTTGATTTTTTTGAGAAAAACGGACTGAAAACAAAAGTTGAAAGAGGTAAAAGAATTTTTCCCCAAAGCGGCGAGGCCGGCGACGTTTTAAAAATTCTAGCCGCATATTTAAAACAAAATAAAGTGAAAATGATGCTTGGCGCGGAGGTTAAGGAAATCGCGGTTGATAAAAACAAAAAAAAGATTTCAAAAATAATTTTACAAAATGGCGAAGAAATTTACGCGAAAAATTTTATCATTACGACCGGCGGGAAGTCCTATCCCGGCACCGGTTCCACTGGCGACGGCTATAGATGGATGGGAAAAATTGGCCACACTATTGTTGAAACGAGGCCGGCTTTGGTTCCCGTGGCAATCAAGGAAAGTTGGCCGAAAGTGGCGCAAGGGTTGTCTCTAAAAAATGTCGGATTATCCGTTTTTCAAAACGGCAAAAAGAAAGCCAGCCGTTTTGGGGAACTTCTTTTTACTCATTTCGGGTTAAGCGGCCCCATTGTTTTGGATTTGAGCGGGGAGATCGGCGCGCTTTTGAAAAAGGGCGCCGTTAAATTATTTCTTGATTTGAAACCCGCGTTGGATTTTCAAACAATGGATAAAAGATTGCAGAATGATTTTTCCAAATACAGCAATAAATTTTTTAAAAATTGCCTGGATGATTTGCTCCCCAAAAAAATGATTCCGGTTATTGTTGAATTATCAGGAATTCCTGCGTTGAAGAAAGTTAACGAAATAACAAAACAGGAAAGGCAGAAATTGGTTAAGTTGTTGAAGGGACTGGAAATGACCGCTGGTTCTCTTTTGGGCATGGAGACGGCGATAATCACATTGGGCGGAGTTTCTTTGAAAGAAATAGACGCCAAGACGATGAAATCAAAACTGATTGAAAATTTATTTTTTGCCGGAGAAATAATAAATTTACACGGCCCGACCGGCGGTTATAATTTGCAAATTTGCTGGAGCACCGGCCGTCTCGCCGGCCAAACCGCGGGAAAAGTTTAAACAAACAACAACTGTTGTCGTTTGGCCTTGGAAATTACACCAAAAAGCATCCGCTTGCGCAAACAGGAGAAGAGGTAATTTAATTATTCTTGGATTTGTGATAAAATAGAAAATATGATAATGAACTTTTTTAGAAAGGATTTAAACCTTAAAAATAGATGGTGGCACCGACTTTTGTTTGTTGCTTTTATTCTAGCTTTTGTCGTAGTTGTTGGTTTTAGTATTTCAAATATGTCGAACGATGCGCAATTGCCGAAATATACAAAAGTCGGCATGTTGTCTGACCGCATGGATACAGAAATTCGCCTCATAGGTAATTTAGTTAAACCTGACGAAAAAATTGCCGTTCATGAACATAATTTATACGGTTCATATCTTGGTGAAAGCTTTTATGACGGGAATGGCGGCTGGTTATTGGAACAAGAATATTATTGCTCAAAAAATATTTCTGACAAAGTTGAAGAGATTTCACGCCAAACTGGTATATATGACTATAGTGGTCCAAAAGATTACACCATCGGCGGCTCATTAGAAGATTTTAAAAAATATTTACTAAAAGTTAATGCGAATTGTGTGGACGTTAGAAAACTAGACCCTAGCGATCAAATTGGAAATGTAAAAACAGTACTTGGATGGGGACTAGAAGCAGATGGAATGGCAGTATGGCAAGAATCGTTAATCAAATCTATTTTTGCAGTTTTGCAAACGCTATTCTTTATAGCTATCGGCTCCCTTGTTCTCTTGGTGCTTTATTATAAAGTTTTTCTTTACATCGTTTTTGGTCGCTGGAGAAACGATAAAGATAAAAATTGATTATAAATAACATGCCAAAAAATACAAAAAATTAACAATTCTTTTGATAATTTTGTTGGTTTTTTGGTAGTATCTACGCTGGTTGAGGTTTGTTGTAAAAATCAAGAAAATTTTGGCAAGGAATATGAACGAAGAAAAACTACGACAAATTAATTTGGAGAGGATAAAGGTTTATTACGAACTTCTTATCACGGCGGTATGGGAACGATATAAGCTGTTGCCACAAATTAGCGCCCTCGCCGCAACTTTATTAATCATTGCCACTTTTAACGAGAAAGTTATTTTATTAACAAATCGTGTCCGTTTCTTGATAATCATTTTTATTTTATTAATACCAATTAGTATTATTGGCTATCTTGTTGCTTTACATCAAGCAGAAAATCACGCAAAAAAGAAAATAAAAGAAATTACTGGTAAAGAATTACCAACAAAAAAACAAAGCAATTTTTTTATAGCTTATCTTCCTTGGTGTATAGCAGGGATTATTTCTATACTCGTTATTTTCGTAGCTTTTTTGGTATGGCAAGGTTTTACTCGTTAAACAATTAAATTTATCCTTTTCGCAACCCATTTCGGCGAGCGAGTAGGTAATTAGGCAAAAGTAATGTTGCATTTTTCAGCGATAGCATAATTTTGCAACAATATTTATTAATCGACTTGCGATATCAGTTTTTAAAAACTCAAATCAAATTAGTCATTTTCTGCATATGCTGGATTTGACTAATCTTAATATGACCCACAAACTGACTTACGATGTCGGTTTTTTGTATTTATGGCGGGATTTTGTTATCATTTTATTTAATCTTATGACCCAGGATAAAGTTTATATTTATGGAAGGCATGCCGTTGCCGAGGCGCTTAAGCGCGCGCCGAAGGCGTTGAGAAAGATATTTCTCTCATCGCCCTCCAAAGGCGGGCAAGCAGGTGCTGACGCAAACCTAAAAGAGCTTATCCGCCAATCCGGGGTTCCGACGGTGCCGCTTGCGTCGGGAAGGGAATTGCGGGACATCAGCGGTTCAGAGGCGCATCAAGGCGTTATTGGGCTTATATCTTTGAAGGGCTTAATGCGTCAATATGATGAATTTGCCGGCGGGCTTTCGATCAGTCCTAACACGGCGCTTGTTCTTCTTGATGAAATTCAGGACCCGCACAATGTGGGAGCGATAATCCGCTCGGCTGCCGCTTTCGGAATTTCCGGTGTCTTAATCCCCGAACACAATCAGGCGCCAATCACTAGCGCGGTGGTGAAGGTCTCCGCTGGCATGGCATTCAGTATCCCGTTGGTTTCAATCGGCAACATTAATGGCACGGTTCGCGATTTGAAGAAGCGCGGTTTTTGGGTTCTTGGTCTTGATGGAAACGCCAAGAAATCAATCGCCGATGAATCTTTTGACACCCCGACTTTATTTATTCTCGGCAACGAAGCGAAGGGCATCCGTCAGAAAACGCGCGAACTCTGCGACGCGCTTGTTTCCATTCCGATAGACCCGAAATGCGAATCGCTGAATGTGGCGGCCTCCGCCGCCGTAGCGCTTTACGCATGGAGCGCGAAACATGATATAATTAAGCCATGAACATAAATATAAAAGCGACAAACATGGAGCTCACGTCGGCCATCAGAGATTTTACGGAGAAAAAAATCAGCGGACTGGGAAAATTTATCGGTCGCGATGACGACGCAATCAAAGTATTTGTGGAAGTGGGGATAACCACACGCCATCATCATTCTGGAAACATTTTCCGCGCCGAGATTCAAATTACCGCTCCGCATATAGAGAAAGGAGTAAGAACAGAGGCGGTTGATGACGATTTGTACACGGCCATTGAAAAGGCGAAAGACGAGATGAAATTAGAGCTCACGAAAATTAAAGACAGGAAAATTTCTTTGATAAGAAGGGGAGTGAGGGCGTTTAGAAAATTCATTCCGTTTTTAGGAGAGTGAACTAAAATGAAAAACTTGATAAAAGAATTAATTTCTTCCGGGTATCTCAAGACGTCGCGGCTTATTGAGGCGTTTCAAAAAATAGACAGAAAGGACTTTGTGCCGGAAAAAATAAAAGATGAGGCCTACATGAATTCCGCTTTGCTTATCGGCCACGGCCAAACGATTTCCCAGCCGTTGACTGTCGCTTTCATGCTGGAGTTATTGCAGCCGGAAGAGGGGAATAAAATTATGGAAATCGGCTCCGGTTCGGGATGGCAGACGGCGTTGCTGGCTTCGGCGGTGGGGGATAAAGGCAAAGTGCTTGCCATAGAACTTATTCCCGAATTGTGCGCTTTTGGAAAGAAAAATGTTTTAAAATACGATTTTATTAAAAAGGGTGTCGTTAAATTTTTCTGTTTCAATGCCGCAAAAGGCCTGCCGGAAGAAGCGCCTTTTGACAGAATAATTTCCGCCGCCTCGGCGGAAGAAATTCCCAAGGCGTGGAAAGAGCAGTTAAAAATAGGCGGAAGAATGGTTTTGCCGATAAAAGACGCTGTGTATTTGCTTATCAAAAAAAGCGAAGATAAATTTGAAGAACAAGTTTTCCCTGGTTTCGCTTTCGTGCCGTTTGTAGTATAATAAAATTATATTATCAGAATAATATTATTAATAATTTAGTATAAATATATGCAAGACAACAAAAAAGTGATTTTGATAGCCGTGGTCGCAATAATTTTAGGGCTGGCGGGCGGATATTACGCCGGCAATTTGCAAGGCAATAAAGCGGGAATTGCTTCCGGCCGCCAGCAGGTTCTAGACGAGCAAAAGAAGGTGCAGGAGGAGGCGCTGAAAGCGGCGCAGAAAGCCGCCAATCCGTTTTCCGACGTGACGGAAAAAGCGAATCCGTTCAAAGACGTTTATACGAATCCTTTCGCGCAATAAAAATATGGCAAGCAAAAAATTTGCAAGCAAAAAAATATTTTTGAATGTTGCCGCTATAATTTTTTCTTTGGGAATCATCAGTGTCGCCAATGCGGTGAACCCTTTTGATATTTCCTATCCCGTGGCGGAACTGGGAAATTGTGGTTCACAGGAAGAGTGTAAGTCGTTTTGTGACAATCCCGACAATCAGGTCGCGTGCGTTGAATGGGCGCAAGGCAAGGGCTTTGTGACGGAGGGAGAAGTTAAGCGGGTCAAGGACATGAGGAGATTTGATGATGGAGCAGCGCCGATAGAGGACTTCGGCCCTAATGGGTGCAAAACCCCGCAGGAATGTGACGCGTTCTGTAAGGTTTTAGAAAACTTAAACGAGTGTTTGAGTTATAGTGTTTCTCATGGGTATATGCCTCAAGAAGAGGCGGACAAGATATTGGCAAAAGTAAACAAAGGAGGCCCCGGCGGATGCAAGGGTCCGCAGGAATGCGATACATTTTGCCGCAATCCGGAAAATATTGAGACATGTATGAACTTTGCCGTTGAGGATGGGAAAATCAGCAAAGAAGAAGCGGACTTTATAATAACCCAGACGAAAGAATTCGGCGCCGGACATGGAAGAAAAGGGGGGGCAGGAAAATCAGGCCAACAACGCGGACCGGCGGAACCGAAAATTGACGAGCAAAAAGCGCTAAAGGTCTTAGAAGAAAAAGGCGGAGGACCGGGCGGGTGCAAATCAATGGAGGAATGCGGAAATTATTGCGGCACTCCGGAACACGGAGAAGAGTGCATGAACTTTGCCGTTGAGAACGGATTCATGCCTCCGGAGGAAATGGAAAAAGCAAAAAAAATGATGACGATGGCAGGTCCCGGCGGATGCAAAGGTCCGCAGGAATGCGACGCATATTGCAGCCAGGAAGGCCATGGCGAAGAGTGTATGAATTTTTCTCTGCAAAACGGATTAGTATCGCCTGAAGAAGGGGAGAAAATGAAGAGAGAAATGGAAATTGTCAAAAAGCTTCAAGGGGGAGGAATGTCCGGCCCGGGCGGGTGCAAGGGTCCGCAGGAATGCCAGGCTTATTGTTCGGACCAATCTCACATGGAGGAGTGCATGAGTTTTGCCACTCAAAACGGAATGATGAACAGAGGCGATGCTAATATGAGAATGCAACAAGTGCAAGACGCGCAATCAATGATACAAATGGGAGAACAAAGCAGACAAAGATTCATGATGCCTCCTCAAGGGGGCCTGCCCGATGGCAAGGCGGGCGAAATGGGTCCGCCTCCCGAAGGATTTCGGGGATTTATGTCGCCACCGCCTGGCAGTATGCAACCACCGCCACAAGGAGGAATGCTGCCTCCGGAAGGATACCAAATGCCGCCTCAGGGAATAATGCCACCAACGACAGGAGGAGGTTTTGTTCCGCCTGGGGGATTTATACCGCCGCCATATGGCAGTATGCAGCCGCCACCGGGAATGATGCAGCCAGCGAATATGATGCCACCGGAAGGAATGATACAGCCACCGCCGACAAATATGATACCTCCTCCGCCATCAGAACTGATGCCGTCTACTAATTTACCTGGGCTTATTCTTAAGCCGTTTCTGGATATTTTTAGGGCTTGGTAGATCTATTACCCCTCAAAAAATCTTCATAAAGCATTTCGTTTTTGCCTTCCGGTTTGACGCGTTTGATGGCGAGTTTACCGTCTTCTATTTCTACTTCGGTTATTATGATTCTTTTGCCGTGCCCGCCATCGCTACGCTCAGGCGTTGCGGGCGGGTTGTTTAGAAAAAAATAAGTCCCAGGCCATGGAGTTAGAGCGCGGACTTTGCGCGCGATGTTTTCCGCCGGCTCGTTCAAATTTATTAAGCTGTCTTCTTTTGTTATTTTTTTGGTGAAAGTCGCTTGGCTATGATCTTGCTCTTGCGTCTTTATTTTTCCTTCAATCCAATCGGGAATAACTTTCACAAGCAGCTCACCACCTAACTCCGCCAGTTTTTCTTCCAACTCTTTGTGATATAACTTGGAACTTAGAGCTTGGAGCTTGGAGCTTGCGACAATGTCGCCGTGGTCAACTTCCTCGTCTATTTTTATTATCGTCACCCCCGTTTCTTCTTCATCGCTCAAAATAAATGACTGGATAGGCGAGGGACCGCGGAATTTCGGCAGAAGAGAAGGATGGACATTAAGCGCGCCGTATTTCGGAATGTTTAAAATTTCAAGAGGAATAATTTTGCCGTAATCGGCGACAATGAATAGGTCTGGCTTGAATCTTGAAACTTGAATCATGAAACTCGAATCTAGTTTATCTGGCTGGTCTAATTTTATGTTCCATGTTTTATGTTCCATGTTCCATAACTTTACCGGTGACGGCTGGAGTTCCATTTTTCTGCCTTTTGGCTTGTCGGGCGTGGTGACAACCAATTCCGGTACAAAGCCGTTCTGGCATAAAACTTCCAAAACCTTCGCGGCAAAATCCCCGGTGCCAAAAAAAACGAATTTAACGCCGTTTTTCATATTTTTAGTATTATAAAATTTTATCAGCTTTCTTTCCTAGTGGCAAATTTTAGCAAAAAAATAAAAGAGGCTAGGTAGTCCAAGCCTCTTTTACAGACCTCCTTTTAATTTAATGATAAGAAAGTTTTTATGGGCCCGTAATCTCCTATATGCCCACTATAGCCCTTATTGTCTCTAATTGTATCTAAACCGTTTCTGCTATCAACCTTTTGCCAATCGTTGTTTTCATAAAATTCTCTTGGAAGTTTCATTTTTGGTGCTTCTAACCAGGCAGTATATACATTTAGAGACTCGTGATAAGACACCTCAATAATCTCAAGTTCTTCTACCATGCACTCCAAATTCATCTTCATTCCCGCATAGACAATTGGCAGTTCTATTAATTTTCTACACAATGAATAATCGTTTTTTCTATCATCTTTTTCATTATCTGGACGAAAAATTACAATAACCCTCATTTTATTCACCTCCCCCTCATCATTTATTTTTAAGATGCGAAAATCGCACTTTACTTTCTATAAAATAGTGTAGCAAATTACGCAACAAAAGTCAATATCAAGCAATATTATAATTGGACAAAATTCTGCTATCGCCGAAAAGTGTCCAAGTGCCAAAAAATAAATACTTTCTACTTTATACTTTATACTTCTCTAGAATTTCCGCTTTGTCTGTAAATATAATTCCATTTAGGTGGTCTGTTTCGTGCTGGATTATTTGCGCCAAGAGACCGGAGGCGCCACGGGTGAATTTTTTGCCGTTTTCATCATATGCTTCCACGGACAATTTATCCGCGCGTTTTACCGTGCCAAACATTCCCTCCACACTCAAACATCCTTCGCCGACAACCTGTTTCTTTTTTGATATTTTTTTAATAACGGGATTTATAAAAACCCACGGGTCGGTTTTCTCTTTCTTTTTTTGTCTCTGACGTCCGACATCGGGGCTATCAGGACTCGATGTCGGACGTCGAGGGATGAGGGCGTTCTTATCTATAATAAAAAGGCGGACAGATTCGCCGATTTGCGGCGCCGCCAAGGCCACGCCGTTTTCCGCGAGAGACAAAACGTCGGACATCTTCTTAATCAAGTCCTTTATTTTTTTCTCTTTAATATCCTTCACCGGCACTTCCTTCGCAATTTGCCGAAGAACCTTATTTCCTTTTTGTACGATTTTTGCAATCATGTTTTGTAAATTATAGCAAACTTTCGGGGTCTATGTTTATTTTCCACGCCGGAGACAAGGAAGAAAGAATTTCCCGCAGTTCTTTTTGCCCGGCGGGCCAGGTGCCCTGCTCCACTTTCAATAAAATATTCCAGATGTATTTATTTTTTATTTTTGGCGTAAAAGAGGAATAACTTATCGGCTTCCATTTGGCAAGCCGTTTTTCCAATTCATCTATGTCTTTTTTAAGCTTGGGCTTATTTTTATTTTCTCCCGTAATTTTAATGAGCAAGGAGAACGGCGGGTAATCGGATTCCTTTCTAGACTCTATTTCCGCTCTGTAAAACCCCGAAACATTTCCCTTTATTGCCTCTTCAAACACTTTTTGCTCCGGCATTTTTGTTTGTATGTAAAATTTTTTCTTTGCCAGCAATTTCAGTTTTATGAGAAGCTGAAAAATTTTTTCATTTATTTTGAAATCAGGCAAGGTGAAAAGGGGATCAATGGAGGCGACGGCAACAACATCAACCAGCTTGTCCGCCAGCTGGCGGAGATAAGAAAACATTATTTCCGTTCCTATTAAAATTGCCCCGGGTGTTGCCAAAAAACTATCCGCTATTTCTCTACCTTGTTTTTCCGTTTTTATGGCGTCGCTGTCCATTATAAATATCTTTGCTTGCGGGAATGATTTCTTTATTTCCTCGGCTGTTTTTCTTATACCTGCGCCATATTCTTCAAGTTTCCAGCTTTGGCAGGAAGGACATTTTTCAGGTGTAATAGTTTCTTTCAGGCATTTATGGCAAAGCCACACTCCGCCAGCTGGCGGATTTCCTTCTTTTTTATGAAGGACAAGCGGCGATTCGCATTTTTCGCATAAAACAGGACGGGAACAGTCTTTGCACACCGTGATGGGCGAATACCCCCGCCGGTTGGAGAATAAAATTATTTTTTCTTTTTTTTCTACGGCCTCGCCGATTTTCTTTTTCAATTCGTCTTCGCCGATTACCGCCTGCTCAATTTCCGAAAAAATTCTCCGACCGGCCGTGAAGTTATTTCTATGGCAAGTTTCCGCTCTCAAAACGACATCTCCGAAAATAAGGCGAACCCCTCTTTTTTGAGCGATGAATTCCGCCACTTTTCTCACGTCAATGTACGGTCTAGTTTGAAGCTTGTAAAAAGGCGAGCTTTCTTTGTCTATTATCAAAGTACCGATGTCTTCTCTAGGTAAAGAAAGAAACGACCTAGTGGTGGCTATAAGAAGCGGATGTTCTTCTTTTAAGGCGAAAGACCATAACTCTTTTATTTTTTTCTTTTTTAATCCGAAGTGCATTACTATGGCGTACCTTTCTATACCCTTTTGCAGTTCAGGAAAAATATTTTCCATATCGGCCGCCGTCGGCAGGCAGAGAAAAATGGAACGATTCCTAGCAAATTCTTCACGGGTGATTCTTTTGTAATATTGGATTCTTTCTTCTCTGTCTCCCTGAAAAAGAACGGTCTCGTGATATTTATTCGCGCCGGCGTCTGATTCCGTTTGGCTAGAATTTGACGCCGCCGGGTCTTCCAAAATTATTTGAGGCACAAGATCTTTAATGACTGACCCGACCGGCGCTAGAAAATAATTTGATATCCCCTTGCACGCTTCCATAAATTTCGGCAAAAGAAATTTTTCTGCCTTTACCGTTTTTATTGATTTGAGAGAAAAATCCGCCCGGCGCAAATCCGTTTTCGCCGTTCTCAATTCCTGCGAGGAGACGACTATGGCCGGAATTATTTTTTTGCGCACCGGCACTGTGACCAAAGCGCCCGCTTCAATGTTTTTTGAAGTGAAATAAGAGAGGTTTTCCCTAAAAACTCCTTTAGTAATCGGCACGACACTTAGAATCCTCATTTTACGGAAGTTGTATCTTTATTAATGCGTCCTCGTCCAGAATGTAAATAGAAGAGCTGTTTTTGTAAGTAATGAATATCGGGTCTTTTCCTTTATAAATCGGCTGTTTGGATTGCCCGCCCCTCTTGTCTATTTCCATGGCGAAGATGCCGTTTTGATAGGCGACGATGATGGCGTCTTTTCTTCCCGGATAGAAGTCCGCGTTTTTTATCTGACTTGGTGATTTAAATACAAGATTTTTACTTGTCTCCAGATAATAAGGCCGGGAATTTTCATCTCCGTTCCACTCAACCCAGATTCCGTTTTCTTTCCGGTTCCACCACAACTTTTGGCGGTCTCGGCTCACCAACCTTTCAATGGTCGTCGTTGATGTTGAAGAAATTTTCTTCGTTCCTTTTATTATGTTGTAGATATCGTCGTATTCGGTTTTTTGGAGAGGAGAAAAATTTTCGCGTTTTACAATTTCTCCGTCAATTTCTTTCGGCAGAAGCAATGCGCGAGCCTCGGCCACCATCTGGCTTTTGACTTCCATTTTTTTTGACCACGGCCAATATCCGTCTTTGGCTATCAAAATTGAATAAGTGTTCGGGCGCAGGCCGGAAAGATAGAGGCCGCTCTGAATGATATTCGTTTCTTTTTCCAGCTTGTCGTTGACGAAAATTTGCGCGCCGGAAACAGGCGAGGCGACATAAAGCCCGCCGGTTTTTTTAAGCGTCCAGTTTGAGCCAAGCCGGTAGCCGTTGGAATAAAGAAGAACAACCGGTGCCGCGGCTAAAAAGACCAAAACGCAGATTATCAAAGCCATTCTCCTTTTCCCGATAGTAAGTCCTCCCATAATCCCTTAATTTTTGCAAAAAAACGGAAAAAAGTAAATAATAGCATTATGCATAGTTATATTGTTGACGGCGGAAGGAGGTTGAAGGGGAGCGTGACGATTAACGCTTCCAAGAATTCGGCAACGGCGATTTTAATCGCCTCGCTTTTGAATGAAGGAAAAACGACCATCAAAAATCTTCCAAAGATAGAAGAGGTCTTTAGAATCATAGAAGTGCTGGAAAGCATCGGCGTAAAAACGGAATGGAAGGGCAGGGCGCTTGAAATCATTCCACCTAAAAATTTTTCTATAAATAAAATAAACGTGGAGGCGGCGCAGAAGACGCGGAGCGTCGTGCTTCTGATCGGCGCCTTGGCGCGCAAGCTGAAAAAATTTTCCTTGCCCGACTCCGGCGGCTGCAAACTTGGCCGGCGCACCATAATGCCGCACATTTACGCTTTGGAGGACTTCGGTATAAAAATAAGCTCATCCTGCGACAAGCTGGACATAGACGCTTCAAAAATAAAACCGGCGAAAGAAATAATAATGTACGAATCAGGCGACACGGCCACGGAAAACGCCATCATGATTGCCTCCATAATTCCACAAAAGACGATTATTAAATTCGCTTCCGCGAATTACCAAGTGCAGGATTTGTGCTACTTTTTGAAAAAATTAGGAGTGAAGATAAAGGGGATTGGCGCGACTACATTGGAAATTATTGGCAGAAAAAAATTAAATCAAGACATTGAATATTATCTTACGGAAGATCCGGTGGAATCAATGCTTTTTATTTCCGCGGCAATAGTGACAAAATCATCCATTATTCTTAAAAGATGTCCCATGGAGTTTTTGGAGCTGGAGCTTTTCAAGTTGAAAAAGATGGGATTTAAGTTTAAAATAACAAAGGAATACAAAGCGAGAAACGGCTTCAACCGGCTGGCGGACATAAAAACTTTTCCTTCCAAACTTGTCGCGCCGGTGGAAAAAATTTACGGCCGTCCTTTTCCCGGAGTGAACATAGACAATCTGCCGTTCTTTGTACCCATTGCCACCCAGGCGAAAGGCGAGACGCTCATTCACGATTGGGTTTACGAAAATCGCGCGATTTATTACGCAGAACTGAATCGCTTGGGCGCGAACATAAGATTGGCTGACCCGCACCGCGTTTTCATAGAGGGGCCGACAAAACTAAGAGCAGCGGAAATTACGTGTCCATTCGCTCTTCGTCCATCGGCGATAATTCTAGTGGCGATGCTCGCAGCCAAAGGAAGGTCAATACTAAAAAATACTTATACTATTGAGAGAGGATATGAAGATTTGTGCGGAAGATTTAGAAAATTAGGAGCGATGGTTGAAAAAAAGAAAGCGAATATTGAATTTTTGGAGTAAAAATGTTAAGGTGAAGATGGAAAGTAAGATTGAAAATTGAAAATTAAATAAGGAGGATTTAGAGATGAAATTCATTACCCCGATTTTACACAAGGAACAAACTGGTTTAGCTAAATTCTGCGACGATGTTACACAACTCTTCTTAAGATGGATGAACAACCCGGCAGTTTACAGGTTTTTAGGAGACAGAGAGATTACTTTTTATTCTATAAGAGATGCCCAAAACCATGTTATGGCCATAGAAAAGGAGTCGCTTTTAATAGTGGCTAAAGAAGAAGATGTATGGATACCTATTGGCTACATCTGTCTAAATCTCAGACCAAGACACAAAATTGCGAACTTTACCATCGTAATTGGTGAAGAAAAATTTAGGGACAAAGGGCATGGCAAAACGGCAACGAGTTTAACACTGACTTATGCGTTTAAACAACTCGGATTGTTTGCTGTTCACCTTGTTGTTTCTAAAAACAATCAAAATGCGATAGCCGTGTATGAGAAAACCGGTTTCAAGGTTTGCGGAATTAGACATGGAGCTAGAATGGAAGACGGCGAGAGAACTGACGAGATTTTGATGGAGTGTACCCAAGATATGTATTATAATAGGAGGCGATGAGTATGATAAAGCCGATTGTAAACTATATTCTTTGGCTCATGGGAATAAGAAAAATCTTACCCCAAAAGTTTGTGAACAGAGTTGTTGTGGAAGAAAACAGGGAGGGTTTGGTGCAGGTATGCGAAACCGCGCGTCTCAAAATAAGCAAATACTACCCGGGAATTCCAAAACTTAGGAAGGAGGTTGTTAGGCGTCTCGCAACGGTTGCTGATAGTCTTCCGAACGAATATCTTATTATTTTGGCAGAGGGCTTCCGTTCATTGGAACGTCAAAAAGAACTGTGGAATGAGCAGTATGCCAAGATAGAAGGGGAAAATCCTGAACTATCATCCTCGGAAATAGACAGAAGGACTCGACTTTTTGTCGCTAAACCAGTAAACGGATATGGTGGCCATCAGACTGGCGGCGCTGTTGACGTAACGCTTGGCGACAAAAACAGCAAAGAGTTATTTCTTGGCACGAAAATGCACGAGTGCTCGTCGAAGACCGTAATCGACTCAAAAGGCATCAGTTCTGAAGCCAAAAATCTGAGAGCAATTCTTCTTGAAGCCATGCGCTCAGCCGGGTTCGTAAACTATCCTGGTGAGTGGTGGCATTTTTCCTACGGGGACAGATTATGGGCGGCATATAGTTGTTTCAAAAAATGCCAATACGGTCCAGTCAGGGAGTAAGTGGGGGGTTCATTGCGAACCCCTCTTTTTAATTTGCAAAAAACGAAGGAAAAGTTTAGAGTGGGAATAAAGAATACTATGGCGTTTTTTATAAAAAAAATTGGAATTGATTTGGGAACGGCGAACACGCTGGTTTTTTTGCCGGGCCAAGGCGTGATTCTGAACGAGCCGTCCGTGGTTGCCATTTCCGTGCCTGACAATAAAGTTTTGGCAGTGGGCGACGAGGCGAAAGTTATGATAGGAAAAACACCCGACAACATTATCGCTTATCGGCCGATGAAAGACGGAGTGATAGCCGACTATCGCGTGACAGAGGTGATGCTCAAATATTATATTTCCAAAGCGCTGGGCAAATGGAATATCCTGAAGCCGGAGGTTATGATTTCCGTGCCGGCGGGCGTGACGTCCACCGAAAGGCGCGCGGTCGTTGAGGCGGCAATGAAAGCGGGAGCGAAGGCGGCCTACGTGGTAAAAGAGCCGATTTTGGCGGCCATCGGCGCCGACATTCCTATCTACGAGCCGTCGGGACATATGATTGTGGACATCGGCGGAGGCACGACGGACGCGGCTGTTATTTCGCTTGGCGGAATCGTGGCGTCCACATCCGTGAAAGTGGCGGGAAATAAAATTGACCAGGCGATTGCCGATTACATCAAAAAAACTTTTAATCTCGCCATTGGCGAAAAGACAGCAGAAGAAATAAAAATAAAAATCGGCTCGGCGGTGCCAGTGGAAGACGAACTCACTTATAAAATAAAAGGAAGAGATTTTTTGACGGGACTCCCGCGAAGCACGGACATCACGACGAACGAAATTGTCAAAGCGATTGAGAGCGAACTTAGGGAGATGATGAAGGCGATAAAAGTCGTTCTTCAAAACACTCCGCCGGAACTTTCCTCCGACATTATAGATAACGGCATTACCATGACAGGCGGCACTTCTCTTTTGCGCAACATGGACGAGTTGGTCTACCGCGCGACAGGCGTGAAGGCAAGAATCGCCGAAGACGCTTTGCTCTGCGTGGCAAAGGGCACCGGCGTGGCGTTGGAACACCTGGACACTTACAAAAAGAGCATCATCGCGAAGAGATAAGTTTTTTCAAGATTTTTATATCTTCCGTTACTTCCGGATAATCGGTCTCGCAGATGAGGTCGTTTTTTTGTTTTTTGGCGAAGGCGGCGATTTGCGCGAAACCCTCCATGCCGATTTTTCCTTTGCCGATGTGCTCATGCCTGTCTTTGCGCGAGCCGAGGTCGGTGGCGCTGTCGTTGGCGTGGATGAGTTTTATGTTTTTGAAGTTAATGCTGCCGGATTTCCAATCATAACCGGAAGCGAAGCCGTGTTGAGTGTCCAAGCAGATGCCGGCAAGAGCGGGCGATTTTATTTTACTTAAAATTTCTTCAATTTCTTTTATATCCGCGCCAATTATTTTTCCCGCGCCGGCGGAATTTTCAATGAGTAACTTCGCGCTCCCATTGTATCCGTCCAAAACTTTTTCCAAACCCTCTATTACTTTTTTTATTGCTTCTGCGTTTTCCATTTCCTTTGCCGAGCCGAGATGGGTCATGACGTATTTCGCGCCAAGCAGGGAAGCGCGCTCCAGTTCTGTTCTAATCGCGCTTATTGAACCATATCTTATCCTGTTATCGGTGGAGGCGAGATTTATATAATAGGGCGCGTGGATGTAGACATCGTGTAACCCGTAACGTGTAACGCGTAACTTGAAATTTTTTACAACTTCTGGAGTGAGCTCCTGACCGCTTCCGCCCTGTGGCGGGCGGGAAAAAATCTGCATCACCTCGCAACCCAACTCTCGCGCCATCTTTGGCGCGTTCTCAATCCCTCCCCGTATGGACACATGACAACCAACTCGTGTCATAATGTTTGTAATTATAACTCAATTTTGTTATTTTGTTTTTATGTCATTAAGTATTGGTATTGTTGGGCTTCCTAATGTCGGTAAAAGTACGCTTTTTAAGGCGTTGACGAAGAAACAAGTTGATATTGCTAATTATCCTTTTTGCACTATTGACCCGAATGTCGGCGTGGTGCAGGTGCCGGACCCTAGACTTGCCAAACTCTCGGAGTTTAGCAAGTCGGGCAAGACGGTGCCGGCAGCCATTGAATTTGTGGACATCGCCGGTTTGGTGAAAGGCGCGGCGGAAGGGGAGGGGCTGGGAAATAAATTTTTGTCGCACATTCGCGAAGTGGACGCCATCTGCGAAGTGGTGCGCGCGTTCAAGAATGACAACATCATTCACGTTCACAATAAAATTGACCCGGAAAATGACATCGGAGTTATTGAAACGGAACTTATTCTTGCTGATTTGGAAACAGCGACAAAACGACTGGGAACCTTGGAAAAAGAGGTGCGTTCGCTGGACAAGGAGGCGATCAAGAAACAGGAAATCGTAAAAAAAATTAAAGCGGGGCTGGAGGCGGGGAAGCCGGCAAGGGGAATTGTTTCTCCTGACGAATTTATTTTAGTAAAAGATTTGCAACTACTTACTTTTAAGCCGATTCTTTATGTTTACAATGTTTCTGGTGATGAACCGACGCCCGGCGTCGGTTTAAAGCTAGATATTAAAACAGAAGAGGATTTAATGGACATGAGCGAAGAAGAAAAAAAAGAGCTGGGCGTGGAAAGCAATATTGATAAATTAATTATAGAAGCGTATAAATTACTCGGCCTGATGACTTTTTTCACGACGGGCGAGGATGAGAGTCGCGCGTGGACGGTCAAAATCGGTTCAACGGCGCCGGAGGCGGGCGTCGCCATTCACACCGACTTCAAGGAAAAATTTATCCGCGCCGAGGTGATAAATTGGCAGGATTTGCTCAACGCCGGATCCTACGCCGCCGCGCGCGAAAAAGGCCTCATCCGCACCGAGGGCAAAACTTATGTCGTCAAAGACGGGGATGTGATAGAGTTTAAAATATGAAAATAATTGAAATTTTAGCATTAATAGCCGGTGTTGCCATGAGTTTCGCCAGTTATCCGCAGATATTTAAAATTTATAAGGCAAAAAGCGCACAAAATATTTCTTTAATCACATTTAGCATTTTTTTATTTGGATGCATTATTTGGATAATTTATGGCGTGAGTATTAAAAATCAACCGATAATTTTGAGTTATTCTATTGGACTACTTGGAAATTCAGGAGTTTTATTAGGGATACTAAAATTTAAGCGTTCATGAAACAAAAAAATATTATTCAATTACTAGAATTGTTGTCTGAACTGGACGGATTAAAAAATATACAAAGGCTTAGTCCTGTAAAAGGAAGAAAATTAGCGGAAAACGATGCAGAACATACATGGCATACACTAATGTGGTTTTTGCTTTTAGAGCCGTTTTTAGAAAAGAAAATAAATTCTGAAAAAATTTTAAAAATGATTTTAATTCATGATTTGCCGGAAATTTATACAGGAGATATAGTGGCTTTTTCTAAAAACCATACCCATACTAAAAAAGAACATGAAGGGGCCAAAAAAATATTCAAAAAATTTCCCAAACAAATAAATAAAAAATACTTAAATTTATGGAAAGAATTTGAAAGCAACAAAACAAAAGAAGCAAAAATTGCGAAAGCATTAGATAAACTTCAGCCGCTTTTACAGCACACAGAACTGGAATGGAAAGGGTGGAAATGGACGAAAGAAAGTATAAAAGTTGTAGAAAAAAACAAAAGAAACCATATTGAATTTAATAATACTCTTTTGGATATCTATGAGTATTTGATAAAAAGAGCCCACAAAATATCAAAATAATCACCCAATCCCTATTCTACCTAAAAAGGCCGATCGGCCCACAGAGGGAGAATGGGAAAAATAAAAAAGCTAACGGAAAAACCATTAGCTTTTTAGCGCACCCAGAAAATTATTTTAAAAGAAGTCCACCGAGTTTTTCTCCACTTAATTCGTACTCGATTTGCGACTTGTAAATTTCTTCATCTTTGTTGGTGGGGATAGATGCGAGAGCAACCATGTATCCCAAAAGATATGATCTTCTCGCTCTGAGAACTTTTATTTCCTCGGCAATGCGCTCTTTTTTTGTTCTTTTTTGATCAAGAATAAAACCAAGAGCAAGTAAAACGATGCCTATAAAAATAATCTCCATAACGACCTCCTATTTTACTGTTAATCTGCAAGATTTTATCCCACCAAGGCAAGATTTTATCCCACCAAGGCAAGATTTTATCCCACCAAGGCAAGATTTTATTCTGCGATGAGTATAGCAAATTGTCAAAAAAAGTCAAGGGTTTTGTAAAAAAGTTATAACAAGAGTATAATATCGTCATATGAAAAACATAAAAAAATGGGTATTGGCAATTTCTATTGTAGTCGTTTTGAACTTATTTTTTAATTACGGAATCTATACATTTTATAAAAATCCAAAATTTGAAAATTTTTGCAAACCGGAATTAAACAGCAATTTTTACACAACGAGGCAAGCATGTGAAGCGGTTGGCGGTTTATGGAATGAAAATTTTCCAAAAGCTGTTCCGATGCCGGCGGCTCCCGCTGAAAATGTCCGAACGGGAAATATCCAAACCGGCTATTGCGACGTTTATCACACCTGCCAGAAAGATTTCAATAAAACTGAAGCTATTTACAACAGAAATGTTTTTATTATTTTAGTGCCACTCGGATTAATTTCTCTAGTAGTGGGATTACTGATGGGAATTTCTGGAGCCGTTTCAACAGGGCTCTCCTTCGGCGGTATTTTGTCCATGATAATCGGCTCCATAAGATATTGGTCTGACATGAATGATTACTTGAGGTTCGGTTTGCTCGGAGTGGCGCTTATTATTCTCATCTGGCTGGGTATCAGAAAATTCAAGGATTAGAAAAATGAATCCGTACAGCCATAAAAAAATTGAAAAGAAGTGGCAAAAGTATTGGGAGAAAAATAAACTTGACCAGGCGAAAGATTTTTCCAAAAGGCCTAAATATTATTGTCTCGTAGAATTTCCTTATCCGTCGGGAGACGGCTTGCATGTAGGCCACACTCGAAGCTATACTGCCATGGATATAATTGCCCGCAAAAGAAGAATGCAGGGCTACAACGTGCTTTATCCCATGGGCTGGGACGCTTTCGGTTTGCCGACGGAAAATTACGCTATTAAAAAAGGAGTTCACCCAAGCGTTATTACAAAAAAGAATACAGATAATTTTAGAAGGCAATTAAAATCATTAGCTTTTTCTTTTGATTGGAGCAGGGAAATAAATACTACCGACCCGAAATATTATAAATGGACGCAGTGGATATTTTTGCAGCTTTTTAAGAAGGGCTTGGCGTACAAGCATAAAATGCCGATAAACTGGTGCTTGTCTTGCAAAGTCGGTTTGGCGAACGAGGAGGTGGTGGACGGCAAGTGCGAGCGTTGCGGGGGGCAGACGGAAAAAAGGGAAAAAGAGCAATGGATGTTGGCCATAACGAAATACGCCGACCGGCTAGATAAGGATTTGGATCCGCCAGCTGGCGGATTAGATTATCTGGAAAAAATAAAAATCCAGCAGAGAAATTGGATAGGGAAATCAGAAGGAGCGGAGATTGAATTCAAGATTCAAGATTCAAGTTTCAAGTTTCAAGTTTTTACCACACGCGTTGATACTATTTTTGGTTGCACTTATGTAGTTGTTGCGCCCGAGCATGAGATAATCTCAAAACTAAAATCGCAAATATTAAATCTGAGCGAAGTTGAAAAATATATTAATGAAGCGAAAAGAAAATCAGACCTGCAAAGGACGGAATTGCAAAAAGAAAAAACTGGCGTTGAATTGAAGGGCATGAAAGCCATTAATCCTTTCAATAATGAAGAAGTGTCGGTGTTTGTGGCGGACTATGTTTTGGGGCATTATGGCACAGGCGCGGTAATGGCCGTCCCCGCGCACGACGAACGCGATTTTGAATTCGCGAAGAAATATGGATTACCGGTGCGGCAATCGGTCGCCAGAAATTCTAATTTCTTAAGGACGGACGACGAGGGAAATCCTACGAAATCAGAAATTTCTGGCTCCCTTAGTGAGTGTTTTGTTGAAGATGGCGTCCTTGCTGATTCCGGCCAGTTTTCCGGCCTGACTTCTGCCGAGGCGTGCGGGGAGATGGTGAAATGGCTGGAGGAAAAGAAGTTGGGGAAAAAAGTGGTTAAATTTCACTTGCGCGACTGGGTTTTCTCCCGCCAGCATTATTGGGGCGAGCCGATACCGATAGTGAATTGTCCAAAATGCGGCCTAGTACCGGTGCCGGAAAAAGATTTGCCGGTAAAATTGCCTGATGTAAAAAAATACGAACCGACTGACACGGGCGAATCGCCGTTGGCGGCTATTTTAAAATGGGTGAATGTAAAATGCCCGAAGTGCAAAGGTCCGGCAAAAAGGGAAACCGACACCATGCCAAACTGGGCGGGATCGTCTTGGTATTATCTCGCATATTTAATGCTCGAAAATAAAAAATCAAATCTCAAAAATCAAAAATATGTTTGGGATAAGAAAAAATTAAAATATTGGATGCCCGTTGATTGGTACAACGGCGGAATGGAGCACACAACTTTGCATTTATTATATTCACGATTTTGGAATAAATTTTTATTTGACATCAAGGCGGCGCCGACAAGCGAGCCGTATAAAAAAAGAACTTCGCATGGAATGATACTTGGACCGGACGGAGAGAAGATGTCCAAGTCGCGCGGCAATGTGATAAATCCGGACGATATGGTTTCCGCTTATGGCGCAGACGCTTACCGTTTGTACCAAATGTTTATGGGGCCGTTTGATCAAGCGATACCATGGGACCCGAAAGGCATTGAAGGCACGAGTAGGTTTTTGGGAAGAGTGTGGAAGTTGTTATCAGCCGTCAGCTATCAGTCGTCAACCAAAGAGCAAAAGCTGAAAGCTGAAAGCGGAAAGCTGAAGACTTTATTGCACAAAACCATCAAAAAAGTTTCTGAAGATATTGAAAGCATGCGGTTCAACACAGCTGTCAGTTCACTCATGATTTTATCAAACGAGATGGAGAAACAGGAAGAAATACTGACTACTGATTACCTAATACTGGTTACTCTTTTAAGTCCTTTTGCTCCTCATATCTGCGAAGAAATTTGGAGCAAGCTTGGTAACAAAAAATCAATCTTTTTGGAAAAATGGCCGAAGTTTGATTCCCAAAAAATAAGAGAAGATAGTTTTGAATTGGTGATGCAAGTGAACGGCAAAGTGAGAGACAGGTTTGAGGCGCCGACGGATATTTCCGAAAATGACGCCATGTTATTGACATTGAAACGCGAAAATGTTAAAAAGTGGATAGGCGATAAACAAGTCAAAAAAGTCATATTTATCCAAAATAAGCTGATAAATTTAATAGCATAAGAAAATAAACAATATAATGGTTATTCTTTCGTTCAACCCAAAAGACGTTAATAAGAATTTAACCTCTGTTTTAAACGACAGAGCGAGAGACATAATTCTCCAGCGTTACGGCATGGCCAAGTCGCCGGAAAGAAAAACCCTTGAGGCTATCGGCCAGGTTTACGGCATCACCCGCGAGAGGGTGAGGCAGCTTGAGAATTTCGCCCTTAATTCCATCAGACAGAGCAAAAATTTTTCAACCCAAGAAGACGCGTTGGCGGAGCTGAACGATTATATCTCAAAAAAAGGAGGCCTTTTGTCAGAACAAGATATTCTTAATGAGTTATCAGATAATGGAGACCAGTATACTAAAAATAATATTTACTTTTTGCTTGTTCTCGGAGACGATTTCAAAAAAATAAAAGAAGACGATTATTTCAACCATCGCTGGACGACTAACGAAGGCAGAGCGCAAAAAATCCACGAAGTTTTAGACAAGCTCCATAAAAAAGTCAAAGAAGATATTTTATTGGCAGAGAAGGAAATAATTTCCATCACGCAAGATTATGCGAAAGATGTTATGGGAGAAAAGACAAAAGACGACATTGTCCGTTCCTGGCTCAATATGTCAAAAGTGGTTGATAAAAATGTTTTAGGAGAATGGGGAAATGTAAAATCGTCAAACATTCATCCGCGAGGTGTGCGCGATCTCGCCTTTACGGTTTTGAGAAAAAACGGATCGCCCATGCACTTCAGTGAAATAACAAAAGCGATATCCGAAATTTTTCCTAAAAAAGCGCACCCTGCCACCGTTCACAATGAACTCATCAAAGATTCGCGTTTCGTTCTTGTCGGACGCGGCATGTATGCCCTGAAAGAATGGGGATACGCTTCAGGCACGGTTCGCCAGATAATCAAAAGTATTCTTAAGTCATCCGGACCCCTCACAAAAGAGGAAATTATAAAGAAAGTCCTGAAAGAACGATACGTGAAAGAAAACACCATTTTGGTAAATTTGCAAAACAGCAAATATTTTAAGAGAAATAAAAACGGCGCTTATTCAGCTGTTTAATTATGCCAGCTTTTATTCAGGATATTTTTATTTTAACCAAGGGTTTTTTATTTGAGAATTGGTATTTCTTTTTACCGCTTTTTCTAACCCTTGTTTTTTGGGATTTTTGGGTAAATTATATTAGGACCAAATTTATTTATAATCTCAAATGGACCACTTTGGAAGTGAAATTGCCGAGGGAAATAACAAAGAGTCCGCGGGCGATGGAGATTGTCTTAAATATGTTCCATCAAACAAAGGATGGAAATTTTTGGGAAAAATATTGGTTAGGATTTTTGAGGCCGTGGTTCAGCTTGGAAATAGTCGGCATCAACGGAGAAATTCATTTTTTTATTTGCACTCAATCGTTTTTTAGAAATCTTATTGAGGCGCAGATTTACGCCCAATATCCGGAAGTGGAAATCGTGGAAGTTGAAGATTATTCCAAAATGGCTTTTACGGAAGGCCTTGGCACAGAATGGGGATGTTTTGGGACGGAGTTTGAACTTATAGCGGAAGATGCTTATCCCATAAGAACTTATGTTGATTACGGCCTTCATGAGACATTGACTAAGGAAGAGCAAAAGAGCGATCCTATGACCTCCTTTATTGAGCTTCTCGGCTCTTTGAAAGAAGGGGAGAATATTTGGTTTCAAATTTTAATACGAGCGACAAAAAAGGAATGGAGAGATGAAGGCAAGGCGCTGATTGACGAAATAATGGAGAGAGGTAAAAAACTTGCTGAAGGGGAACAGGCGAAAAAATTATCTTCTGGCGAGATAGAAATAATAAAAGCAATTGAGCGCGACGTCTCTAAGCTTGGCTTTGACGTGGGGATAAGGGCGCTTTATCTTGCCAGAACAGATAAATTTAATGCCATAAATATTTCATCAATAATAGGTTCAATGAAGCAATATAATGCCGTGAATTTAAACGGCTTTAAGCCGGCGCGCGCAACTTCTTTGGACTATTGGTGGAGATTGAAAAAGTGGCGGGAGCCAAGAATGAAAATAAAAATGATGGATGCCTATAGAAAGCGCTCGTATTTTTATGTGCCTTATTCGCGCAAGCCGTTTGTTTTAAACACCGAAGAGTTGGCGACGATTTTTCACTTCCCGGGCAGGGTGGCAGAAACCCCGACCTTCGGCAGGATTGAAGCGAAGAAGGGCGAACCGCCGGCGGGCTTGCCCGTATAGGATAGGGATTGCCTGTTTAAAATAATGTTTTCAATTTCAAGGATACAAACAATTATTGCTGTTCTTTTCCTCTGCGCTCTGATTTTGCCGGGTCTGTTTTATCGTTTGTTTTTTAGGGAAGATATCCAAATATTGGCTCCTCAAATAAGAATTACTATTCCTGAGGGTTATACCACAAAAGACATCGCGGAACGCTTGAAAAATTTCAGAAATTTTAACAAAGAAGAATTTTTAAAAATTGCCGAAGATAAAGAAGGATATTTATTCCCAGACACTTATTTTTTTACCAGCAAGGAAATGCCGGAAGAAATTATAGAAAAGATGGAAAATAATTTTAAAGTGAAAGCCGGCGATGTTCAAAAAGATATTCTCATAATGGCGTCCATCATAGAAAAAGAAGCGCGCAACAAAGAAGATAGGAGAATTATCTCCGGTATTTTATGGAAACGATTGAAAATAAATATGCCCTTGCAGGTGGATGTCAGTTTGTACACTTATGACAATAAAGGTCTTCCTCCAATGCCGATTTGCAATCCCGGGCTGGATGCCATAGACGCGGCAAAAAACCCTGTTGATTCAAAATATTGGTATTATCTTTCCGACAAAAAGGGTGTGACCCACTTTGCCAGAACTTTTGAAGAGCATAAGCGGAATAGGGCAAAATATGGCATCTAAAAAACTGAAAGTTTTTGTGGGGATGAGCGGGGGCGTGGACTCTTCTGTGGCGGCTTTGCTTTTACAAAAACAAAATTATGACTTGGTTGGCTGTTTTATAAAGGGCTGGTACCCGCCCGCCTTCGCAAGCTCAGGCGTTGCGGGCGGGCCCGCTGGTTTTTATTGTTCCTGGAAAGAAGACAGGCGTGACGTCATGCGCGTGTGCGCCAAGCTCGGCATTCCATTCATCACCATTGATGCGGAAAAAGAGTATAAGCGCGACGTGGTTGATTACATGCTGCGCGAATACAAGGCGGGACGGACGCCGAATCCCGACGTAATGTGCAATAAAAACATCAAGTTTGGAATTTTTTTAAAAAAAGCGCTGGCGATGGGGGCGGATTACATAGCCACAGGGCATTATGTGAAAATTGAAAATTGTAAATTGAAAATTGCTCATGATTTAAACAAAGACCAATCTTATTTTCTTTGGACGCTTACGCAAAAGCAATTAAAATACTGCCTTTTTCCGATTGGCGATTTATCAAAACCGCAGGTAAGGGAATTGGCGAGAAAAAATAATTTGCCCACGGCGGAAAAAGACGAAAGCATGGGTGTTTGTTTTATCGGCGAATTCCCGATGGCGGATTTTCTTAAGAAATATATAAAAACAAAAAAGGGGAAAGTGGTTACAACAGAGGGGAAGATTATCGGCGAACATGAAGGCGTGATGTTTTATACTATCGGTCAACGTCATGGTTGGGGCGGGCTTGCCCGCCGAAGCTTTAGCGAAGGCGGGGTGCCGTATTATATCGTGGCAAAAGACATTAAGAAAAATTTAATTATAGTAGCGGATAAAGCGAGCGAGGAAAATTTTTACAAAAAAGAAGTGGAAATAGAAAATGTAAATTGGATTTCCGGGAAAACGCCACTTGGAAACTTAGTTTCCAAGTTATACAAAGCGCGTATTAGATACCGCCAGCCGTTGCAAAATTGCCGCATTAAAATTACAAAAGATGAGAAAAATCAGCGATCGCATAATTATCGAATCTTTTTTACTAGGCCACAAAGGGCGGTAACCTCGGGTCAGTCGTTGGTTTTGTATGACGGGCAAACAATGCTCGGCGGAGGGATTATAAAATAAGTTGCAAAAAACTGGATAATTTGGTAGGAATAAAAACAGAAAGAAGCTTAAAAATTTCAAATAAGAAGGAGGATGTATGGTAAAATTGATTGTTTTGGAAACGGATACAACAGAGGAAAACCTTTTCTTTAACTTAGTCAGCCGCGGGAGATGGGATAGGCCTTATTATTTTTCGGTGGACAATTACGACTGGAGCAAAGGAGTAGTCACTTTTTCAATGCTTTGCTGTTCGCCGTCGCCTGTAATGAAAGTGGGTATTGCTGGAAATCTGATTGTAACGAGTGAAAAATGTATTGAAGAATTAAAGGATTGGTTGAAAGAATGGGGCGTACAATCAAGAAAGAAAATGACAAGGTCTTTCTTAGAACCAGCAAAAGCTCAGACCTTTCACAAAAAGTTAAGAGAAGAAGTTTCCGAAAAAGAAAGGCAAAAGGCAGGAGAAAGGGTTGCAAAAAGGATCAAAAGTTTTCTAAGTGCGGTAGATGAGGACCTTTTGGCAATGTGCAGATAAAGGCGATTTTGTAAAAGCGGGGAGATGATATCAAGCCGCTTTTTATTTTTTGTATTTTATTTATAATACTCTTATGACTTCCCATGAAATTCGTGAAAAATTCTTAAAGTTTTTTGAGGAAAAAGGGCATGCGGTTATTCCGTCTGCCTCTTTGATTCCTTCGGAAACAGACCCAACTGTGCTTTTTACCACTGCCGGCATGCACCCGTTGGTGCCTTATCTTTTAGGTGAGGAACATCCAGGCGGGAAGCGCGTGGCGAATTCGCAAAAATGCATCCGCACGGGCGACATAGACGAAGTGGGCGATGAAAGCCATCTCACTTTTTTTGAAATGTTGGGAAATTGGTCATTTGGGGACTATTTTAAAAAAGAAGCGATTGAATGGAGCTGGGAGTTTTTAACGGATAAAAAATGGCTGGGGATTGATAAAAATAAATTAAGCGTGACGGTTTTTGAAGGCGACTCAAACGCCCCGCGCGATGAAGAATCGGCGCAAATTTGGCAGTCACTCGGCGTGCCAAAAGAAAAAATTTTTTATAAAGGAAAAGAAGATAACTGGTGGGGGCCGGCGGGCGCGACAGGGCCGTGCGGACCATGCACGGAAATGTTTATAGATAATATGGAGGTGTGGAATGACGTTTTTATGCAATACAACAAAACGGCGGATGGCAGTTTTGAACCACTCAAGCAAAAACCTGCCCGCAATGCTACGCATAGCGTTGCAGGCGGGAATGTTGATACGGGGATGGGGCTGGAAAGAATCGCCATGGTGATACAGGGCGTCAATTCAGTTTACGAAACGGATTTGTTTGCGCCGATAATAAATAAAATAGAAAAGCTATCAGCAAACAGCTATCAGCTATCAGCTAAATCTTATCGCATTATCGCCGACCATATTAAGGCGAGCGTATTTATAATTGCCGACGGGGTGATGACGTCCAATACAGGTAAAGGATATGTTTTACGTCGCTTAATAAGGCGCGCGGTAAGACACGGAAAATTATTGGGTATAGAAAAAGATTTTACAAAAGAAATTGCCGAGGTTGTTGTTGAAATTTATAAAGAACATTATCCAGAGGTAAAGAATAACGAATCAAGAATTATGAATGAATTGGAAAAAGAGGAAAAGAAATTTAAAGAGACATTAGAAAAAGGTCTGAAAGAATTTGAAAAAGGAACGGAACCATTTATTCTTTTTACGACCTTCGGTTTTCCGTTTGAATTAACCCAAGAGTTGGCAAAGGAAAAGGGGATTAAAATTGATATTGAAAATTTTAATGAGCAATTAAAAGCTCATCAACAGCTTTCCCGCACGGCTTCCGTGGGTATGTTTAAGGGCGGGTTGGCGGACGCGGGTGAGATGACCACAAAATATCATACTGCCACGCATTTGCTTTTGGCGGCGTTAAGAGAGATTTTAGACGGGGATATAATTCAAAAAGGGAGTAATATCACAGCCGAGCGTTTGCGTTTTGATTTCAATTATCCGCAAAAAATAACAGACGAGCAGATTAAAAAAATTGAGGACTTAGTTAATGAAAAAATTCAGGAAAAAATTCCGGTGGAAATGATTGAATTGCCGAAAGAAGAAGCGTTGAAGGCGACCAAGTCGTCTTTTGATGAAGGTAAATACGGAGATATTGTGAAAGTTTATAAAATAGGAAATTTTAGCGTGGAATTGTGTGGCGGACCCCATGTCGCCAATACCGGCGAACTCGGCCGTTTTAAAATCACCAAAGAAGAAGCGTCTTCTGCGGGCGTGCGGAGAATCAAGGCGGTATTGGAGTAAAAATGTTATAATTCAACCAATGAGTTTTTTAGGAAAAAAGAAGGATGAAATTATTGCCGTCATAAATATCGGCAGCGCTTCGGTTAGCGGAATGATGGTAAAAAAATCGGCCGGCAATCCGCCGGCTGGCGGAGCCGAAATAATAACCAGCGCCAAAATTCCAGTAAACTTTCTAGCAGATGTGGATTATGCCGCCTTTTGGCGATGCACTTGCGACTCGCTTAAAAAAGTCATTGATAAATTGCTGGTTGGTTATCCAAAAGGCCCCGATAAAGTTCTTTGTGTTTTTTCGCCTCTTTGGGGAATTTCCCAGACAAGGGTGATAAGAGTGAGGAGGGAGGAACCGTTCACGGCGACTCAAGAATTTCTGGATGAACTTATTGATAACGAAATAAAAATTTTTCAAGCCCAATGGCACAATAGAATCCCGTATCTGAAAGACGATTCAGAGCTGGTTGAGAAAGAAATAATCAAAACAACTTTAAACGGCTACAGCGTAAAAAATCCGTTTGGCAAAAAAGCAAAAAAGATGGATGTTTTTGTACATTTGAGTTTGGTAGTAAGGGGGGCGAAGGACTCTATCCAAAAATATTTTTTTGATAATTTTGGAGATGTGCTGGTTGTTTTCCATACCTTGCCTTTTGTTGTTTTTTCCTCGCTGAAAGGCATAATAAACGCGGAGGAGGGATTCCTTTTTTCCGACATCGGCGGAGAGACAAGCGACATCTCTCTCGTGCGTAAAAATATTATTGAAGAAACTTTGACCTTTCCGCGCGGGAGGAATTTTTTAATAAGAAACATAGCCAAAGAATTTAAAACTTTCATTGATGAGGCAAAATCGCTTCTGGCGAGCTTTAGGAAGGGAGATTTAAACAAAGCGTCTTCTGATAAAATTTCAGCAGTCATAAACGCCGCTCAAGCAGAATGGTGCGGATTTGCGGAAAAGGCGCTGGGGGAAATTTATCAAAATTCGCCGTTACCGATGGCTTTTATAATGGTAAGTGACGAAAATGTCGGACAGGAATTTTCCGAATGCGCCAAGAACGAATCTTTCGCGAAATTCACCGTCCTCGGCAAGCCGTTTGATGTAAAACAAATTTCCGCCGACGCCTTAAAACACAACTTCAAATTCAAGCGCAGCTTTGCGCAAGACAACGACGTCTTCCTGATGCTCATCTCCCTCTTCGCCGACAAAAATTTGTAAAGGTGTAGAAAAACACGAAAAATAGCACAAAAAATAACACAGAAATAAATTTTCAATGCAAAGTATCCCCTAACCATTGCTATCGCATCGTATAGGTGATAGTATGAGTTAGTATGAAGTATGATAAGAATAAAAAATCAGCAAGAGAAAGTATCTATAAGAGATAAATATAACAGGGGAGAATTAGCTAAAGATATTTTAAAGGGATTGGCCGTTGGCGGACTTATTGTTGCCAGTTTTGCTTTGCCTAATTTGCCGCAAGTTTTCAGTTTATTTGGAATTAAGAGCGCAAAGGACCGGTATAGGATGAAACGGGCGATGGAATCCCTAAAAAGGCAAAAATTGATAGAAATTTATGAAAAAGGGAATAATGAGGTTATGGAAATAACGGAAAAAGGAAAGAAAAGAACATTGAATTATAAATTTGACGACATGAATTTGGTTAGGCCCAAAAAGTGGGACGGCTTGTGGCGCGTAATTTCTTTTGATATTCCGGAAAGATATAAAAGAGAAAGAAACGCGTTGACTAGGAAATTAAAAGATATGGAGATTTATCCGCTGCAAAAGAGCGTTTTTGTTTGCCCGTTCGAATGTCACGATGAAATTGACTTTGTGAGCGAGGTATTGGACGTGAGAAAATATATTCATTATTTTTCTGCGAATGAAATGGACGAAAAAGATGAAGATTTTTTGAAAAGGTATTACAATCTCTAAAATTGCCAAAATCACAAGCATTAATCATTAATTAGTTACAATACTTAATTTAACACTATCGCCTAACCATTACTATCGCATCAGATAGGGGATAGTTGACATTTTTATTCAAATATGCTTAACTCTATATAGAAATAGTGCGATTTTCGCACCTTAAAAAGTTAATAAAAATTTTAGGAGGTAGTTTTGTGAAGAAAAAGAACGATAGTAAATTTGAAATTGCCGTAAAGGTTAGGGTAAAGCATGGCTTGATCTATGGGTATATGAGAGAGCATGGATTGACCTGGTTGGAAATGACTAAAAAAATTGGCATAAGCACTGCCACATTTAGCAAAATTTTGCACTTTAAATGGGTTCCAGGAAAATACTATCAAAATAAAAAAACTGCCGAGAAATTGTGCAATTTCTTCCAGTGTGATTTAGAAGATATTCTTCCTAATGAATTGGCTCAGCAAATAAAAAACAATTTAGAAATTGCTAAATTAATGCAAGAAGGACAGACGGTCTATAAGGAAGTTGATATTGAATATCTTAGTTATGATGAGGTTTCTCAGGGCTTGCTTGTTTATGATCCAAGACCAGAATTTGAAAAAATAGATTTACGAAAAAATCTCGAAAGAGTTCTCAAAACACTTACCCCGAGAGAAGAGAAAGTCATAAAAATGAGGTTCGGCATAGGAGATGAGAATGAGTATACCCTTGAAGAGGTTGGCACGGAATTAGGAGTGACGAGACAACGCATAATTGAGATAGAGGCGAAGGCGATTAGAAAGATTAAACACCCCTCAAGAGCAAAATTCCTTAAAGAGTTTAAATAAAAAGTTATAAGGCCCGGAGAAGTACTTCGTGCCCTTTTTATTTTAGCTGTGGAAAGTTATCCACAGCTTTTTTATTTTTAATTGTTTAATTATGGGGGTGAGTGGTGTATAGTATAATAAAAGTGGGTAATTGTGGATAACCATGTGGATAGTGTGGATAACTACAAAATCCCCATAAAAATCAATATGTTAATCGGCGAATACAAACATTCATTGGATCCCAAGAAAAGAGTAGCTATTCCGGCGAAATTCAGAAAAGAGATAGGGAAAAAGGCGGTTATTACGAAGGGACTGGATCAATGTCTTTTTATTTATCCGGTGGGGGAGTGGCAGAAGGTGGCGCAGAAATTGAGCGAGCTTCCGACTGGCGCCGCGGACAGCAGGAATTTCGTCCGCAATATGTTTTCCGGAGCGTCTGACGTCGATGTGGATAGTTTGGGTAGAGTGCTTATTCCCGATTATCTCAAAGAGTTTGCCGGATTGAAGGAAAAAGTGGTGATTGTCGGCGTTTATAAACGGCTCGAAATTTGGAGCGAGAAAAATTGGGAAAGCTACAAAGAGAGAATAGAAAAGCAGACGGACACACTGGCGGAAAAACTGGGAGAGTTGGGGGTTTATTAAAATAATGCACGTTCCTGTTCTTTTAAAAGAGGCAATAGAATATTTGAACCCAAAAGAGGGAGACACGATTCTGGATGCGACATTCGGCGGAGGAGGACACGCGGCGGCTATATGTGAATTAATAGCGCCAGCAGGAAAGTTAATTTGTCTAGACCAGGACAAAGGAACAATTAAAGCCGCCGAAATAAAATTTAAAAAATCAAAATGCAAAGTTGTTTTGATTAACGAAAATTTCAGGAATTTAGACAAAGTTGTGGAAGGGAAAATTGACGGAGCGATATTTGACCTCGGTTTCAGTTCAGACCAATTGATTCCGCCAGCTGGCGGACCGGGAAGAGGATTCAGTTTTCAAAAAGACGAGCCGTTATTGATGACATTAAAAAGTGAGATTGAAAACAGAGACCTGACAGCAAGAGAAATAGTAAACCAATGGAGAGAAGAAGAGATAGCCGATGTTCTTTACAAATACGGCGAGGAAAGATACAGCAGAAGAATCGCTAAAGCGATTGTTGAGAGAAGGAGCCAGCCCGACAAGTTCATTCTGGCGGGAAAAAAAGCGATAGAGACGACATTTGATCTGGTAGATATTATTCGTTCAAGTGTGCCGGCGGTCTACAGAAATAACAGAAGAATAAATTGCGCCACGAGAACTTTTCAGGCATTGAGAATAGCGGTGAACGACGAATTGAACGCGCTGGAAGAAGGATTAAAAAAAGCGTGGGACAAGCTGGAAAAAGAAGGAAGGTTAGTTGTAATCTCATTTCATTCTTTGGAGGACAGAATAGTGAAGAATTTTTTTAGAGATAAGGCGAAGGCGGACCCTAATATGCGGGCAAGCAAGGGAAAAATTTTAACAAAAAAGCCGGTGACGCCGGCGGAAGAAGAGATAAAGAATAATCCGCGCTCCCGGAGCGCAAAAATGAGGGCGATAATAAAATTATGACAAAAGTATTAGCAGGGAAAATTGAAAATCAGGGAGCAAAGAAATTATTTGGTATTGTGATTTTTGTCATCATTATGGCCGGTTGTTTTTATCTTTATTTTTTGGGCGCGACTATTAAGGGAATAATAAATAGCAGCGACAACACAAAGCGCCTACAAACGGTTAGCTCCGAATACCAACAACTTGAAGAAAATTATTATACGCTTCTTGGACGTTTTAATTTGGAATACGCGCACTCGCTCGGTTTCGTTGACCAGCCGAAAAATGAATTTGCCGTCCGAGAAATAGCCGTGGCGCAGAGATAATAAACTATGAAAGACAATTTCTCTCTTCGCATTAAAATTGCGTACATCTTTATTTTTGTTTTTGGGGCGGTCATTGCGACTCGCCTTTTTTTTGTTCAAGTGGTGCATAGCAACGATTACAAAGAGTTGGCTTCCCGCCAATATGTCGCGCCGTCGGCCGGCTATTTTGACAGGGGGGCGATTTTTTTCAAAAAGAAAGACGGCCAGCTTATTTCCGCCGCCACAATCAAAAAAGGTTTCATTCTGGCGATAAATCCAAAAATATTGAATGATGCCGAATTGGCGTTTACAAAAATTTCAGCGGTGACGCAAATAGACAAAGATATGTTTTTTAAATCGGCCGCCAAGAAAAGCGATACCTACGAAGAAGTCGGCCGCCGTTTGAGCAATGAAGAGGCGGACAAAATAAAGTTGTTGAAATTAAAGGGCGTGGATATTTATTCGGAGGGTTGGCGTTTTTATCCGGCCGGGAGTTTGGCGTCCAGAGTGCTGGGATTCGTCGGCTTTAACGGCGACAAGTTGGAGGGGAGGTATGGGTTAGAAAAATATTACGAAAATATTCTGGGAAGAAAAGAAGACAACGGCGGAAGCGCCAACTCTTTCGCGGAAATAATAATGGACATAAAAAAGACGGTCTCCGACAACACGCCCAACGGGGACATCGTTTTAACAATAGAGCCGGAGGCGCAGAGTTTTTTTGAGGAATCATTAAGGGGGGTTCTTGATAAATACAACGCCGAGATGGCCGGCGGGATAATAATTGAACCGAAGACCGGAAAAATTTTAGCCATGGCGTCCGTTCCAAATTTTGACCCGAACGCCTACGGCGGAACGAAAGATCTTTCGCTGTTTATGAATCCGAGTACGCAAAATGTTTACGAGATGGGTTCCATTATGAAGCCGCTCACCTTGGCTGCCGCTCTGGACCAAAATAAAATAACTCCGGAGACGACTTACAGCGACAAGGGCTTTGTCGTTTTTAACAACAAGAGAATAGAAAACTTCGACGGCAAGGCGAGGGGAACGGTGAGCATGCAGGAAGTGTTGAATCAGTCGCTCAACACCGGCGCCGTGTTCGCCATGCAGCAGTTGGGCAAAGAAAAATTTTTAGAATACATAAAAAATTACGGCTTTGGAGAAAAAACAGGAATAGATTTGCCGGACGAAGTGCAGGGATTGATTTCAAACTTGAACAGCATGAGGGATATTGAATTCGCCACTGCCTCGTTCGGACAGGGAATCGCCGTCACTCCCATTGAGATGGCTTTGGCCCTTTCCGCTCTCGCCAACGGCGGGGCGCTCATGAAGCCCTATGTTGTTGAAAGAATAAAATCACAAGAAGGACTGGATAAAAATATTGAACCCGTACAGAAACGTCAAGTTCTAAAAAAAGAAACATCCGAGACAATAAGCAGGATGTTGGTGAACGTGACGGATAAGGCGCTCATGGGAGGCGTTTATAAAATGGACCATTACACGATTGCCGCCAAAACAGGCACGGCGCAGTCCATAAAATCAGGGGGCGATAAGGGCTACAATGAAGAAGAATATATCCACACTTTTTTCGGCTACGCGCCGGGTTTTGACGCAAGATTTTTAACGCTTCTTTATTTGGTCAAGCCGCAGGGGGTCAAATACGCCTCGCATTCTTTAAGTGAGCCGTTTATGAACATCACGAAATTCTTGCTAAATTATTATCAAGTTCCGCCAGACAGATAAAATGAAAAAAGGCAAAGACAAAATTTTTATAATAACGGTTCTCATAATGGTGCTGGCCGGTTTCTTTATTCTTTTTTCCGCCTCCATGGGGCTTCTGACAAGAGAGAAGGCGGACTTCTCGTCCATTGTTTTAAAACAATTTGTTTTCGGCGTTGGCGGATTTGTCGCTCTTCTCGCGGCGAGCAGGATAAATTACAAAAACTGGCAGAAGTTCGCGCTCCTGCTTTTTTTATTTTCTTTTTTTCTTTCGCTTCTTGTTTTTGAACCGCACGTCGGTTTCGGATACGGCGGGGCGAAGAGATGGATAAATATTGGCCCATTCACTTTTCAGCCGTCGGAGCTTTTGAAATTGGGATTTATTGCTTACCTTGCTTCGTGGATAAGCGCGCGAAAGAAAGACATTAAATCGTTCAAGTTCGGACTTTTGCCGTTTCTTGTTATTGTCGCCTTCGTGGGATTTATTCTTATCGCTGAGCCGGATATCGGCACACTTGGCGTCATTGTTATCACTTCCGCTCTGATGTTTTTTATCGGCGGGGGAAAATTTACCCAAATCGCCGTAATGATTCTTCTTGGCTTGGCTTTGCTCTACGCGCTTGTGCTTATCAAACCGCATGCCATGGATAGGGTTCAGACGTTTTTAAATCCATCGTCGGCTGACGTGCAAGGGAGCGGGTATCAGGTAAAACAAGCGCTCATTGCTGTCGGGTCCGGCGGGATTTACGGCAGGGGATTCGGCATGAGCATTCAGAAATTCAGTTATCTGCCGGAACCGATCGGTGATTCCATTTTTGCCGTGTTTGCAGAGGAGTTCGGATTTATCGGCTGTGTCGGACTTATCGCTTTATTTTTATTTTTTCTTTATCGCGGTTTTCTTATTATTCTGCGCGCCAGCGACCCTTTCGCAAAACTGCTGGGCGCGGGAATTCTGATGTCCATGGTCATTCAATCGTTCATAAATATCGGCTCAATGGTGGGCATCATTCCGCTTACCGGCGTGCCGCTGATTTTCGTGAGCCAAGGGGGTTCCGCGCTCGTCATCGCCCTCATAGAAATCGGCATCATTATAAACATTTCAAAGTATGGGTAAAATAAGCTATAATTAACTTATGAAAATTTTGTTTACGGGCGGGGGGACGGGGGGACACTTTTATCCCATCATTGCCGTCATAGATGAATTAAACAAAGCGATAGAGGAAAAGAAAATCGTGAAGGCGGACATTATTTTCATGTCCGATTCGCCCTACGATTCCCAGCTTCTTTTCAAAAAAGGCATTCGTTTTAAGAAGATTTATTCTGGAAAGATAAGGCGGTATTTTTCACTGCTCAACATCACCGACTCAATTAAGACCTTCATCGGCTCCATCAAAGCCGTTTGGAGTATCTATACGGATTTCCCGGATATCATTTTTAGCAAGGGCGGTTATGCCAGCTTTCCGGCTGTGTTTGCTTCCAGAATTCTAGGCATCCCCCTCATTATTCACGAATCAGACACGGTGCCAGGCAAGGTAAACGCCTGGTCGGGAAAGTTCGCGAAAAGAATCGCAATCTCTTTTGAGCAAACGGGAAAATATTTTCCGAAAGAAAAAATCGCCCTCACCGGCAATCCGGTGCGGAATGAGTTTTTTATCAAGGCGACGGTGGGTACGAAGGATTTCTTTAAGTTTGAAGAAGAGGTTCCTATTTTGTTTTTTGTAGGCGGTTCCCAGGGGGCGAAAAAAATAAACGACATAGTAATTGACATCCTTCCTGAGCTCGTGAAAAAATATCAAGTAATCCACCAATGCGGAAAAAACAACAAAGCGGAGGCGGAAGGAAGAGCGGCGATTGTTCTAGAAAAATCTCCTCTCAAAAATCGCTATCGTTCCTTCGGCTTCATGGATGAAAATCTGATGAGGATGGCATATGGCGCGGCCGATTTGGTTGTCTCGCGCGCCGGTTCCGGTTCTATTTTTGAAATAGCGGCTTCGGGCCTGCCGAGCATTCTCATCCCTTTATCTAACTCCGCCCAAGACCATCAAAAAGAAAACGCTTACGCTTACGCCAAAACGAGAGCGACGGACGTGGTTGAAGAACCGAATCTCACCCCCAATACGCTCCTTTCCGAAATAGACAGATTAATTAACAACAAACAAGGGCTTGAGGCGATGGCGAAGGCGGCGAAAAATTTTTCCAAACCGGACGCGGCGGGAAAAATAGCGAAAGAGATTTTAAATTTGGCGCTTGAACACGCGTAAAATCATGAAAAGAATTCAAATTAAAGAGTTAAAAAATAAAATAGGCGAGATTGTGAAAATCGCCGGCTGGGTTGATGTCCGCCGCGACCACGGCAAGCTTATTTTTATTGACTTGCGGGACGCCAGCGGCAAGGCGCAGATGGTGGTTCTTCCGAATTATGAAGAGGCGCATAAAGTGGCCAGCGCGGTCAGGAGCGAATGGGTGATAGAAATAGAAGGCGAGGTCAAAAAACGGCCGGACAAGATGATAAATCCCGATTTGGAGCTTGGCAATATTGAGATTGAAGTTAAGGCCGTGAAAATTTTAAATGAATCAAAAACGCCGCCGTTTGATTTGGCAACCGACGGCTACGAAGTGAACGAAGAGGTGCGGCTTAAATATCGTTATTTGGATTTGAGGAGGGAACGGTTGCAGAAAAATTTGCGAGTGCGACACAACGTTATAAAATTTATTCGCGACTATCTTTCGGAGCGCGATTTTATGGAGGTGGAAACCCCGCTTCTCACGAAATCAACGCCGGAGGGCGCGCGGGATTTTGTGGTGCCATCGCGTTTGCATCCCGGAAAATTTTACGCGCTTCCTCAATCGCCCCAGCAATACAAACAACTGTTGATGGTTGCCGGTTTGGAAAAATATTTTCAAATCGCAAAATGCCTGCGCGACGAAGACACGAGAGGCGACAGGCAGGCGGAATTCACTCAACTGGATTTGGAAATGAGTTTTACTGAACAGGAGGACGTTTTGAATTTAATGGAAGAAATGTACACAGAGCTTGTTGAAAAACTTTATCCCGACAAAAAATTTACGCAGAAACCATGGCCGCGGCTTGATTACGGCGATGTTATGAAGGAATATAAAACCGACAGACCAGATATTAGAAAAGATAAAAGTGATAAGAATGAATTGGGATTCGCGTGGGTTGTTAACTTTCCTCTTTTTGAAAAAGAAAAAAACGAAAAAGGGCATTACGCGCCGAGCCATCACATGTTTACTTCACCCAAGGGAGTGGAAGAATTGGAGCCGAATTTGGCGAAATCATTTCAGCACGATTTGGTTCTTAATGGGTTTGAGATAGCCGGCGGCAGCATTCGCATCCACAATCCTCATATCCAAACAAAAATTTTTGACCTCATAGGATTTTCAAAAGAAGAAAAAGAATATTTCAAACACATGCTGGAAGCGTTTGAATACGGCGTTCCTCCACATGGCGGAATCGCTTCCGGTTTAGACCGCCTTATTTCTATTTTGCAAAACGAACCGAACATCCGCGAGGTGATGGCGTTTCCGAAAACCGGCGACGGCCGCGACTTGATGATGGACGCGCCGGCGGATTTAGACAAAAAACAACTCAAAGAACTTGGACTGGAAGTAAAGAAGAGAAAAAACTAATTATGTATGCTATTAAGGTCGGGCAGTTTGAAGGGCCGTTGGATTTGCTTCTTGGCCTGATTGAGAAGAAAAAACTTTCCATAAATGATGTTTCTCTCTCGGAAATTGCGGACCAATATCTTGAATATCTGAAAAAAATGGAAAATTTTCCGCTTGAAGAAGTGGTCGTTTTTATCGTGGTTGCCTCCACGCTGATGCTCATCAAGTCGCATTCTCTCATGCCCTCCTTGGAGTTGTCGGAAGAGGAAGAAAAAAGCATAGAAGAATTGGAGGAGCGGCTTAAAATTTATCGGCGGATAAAAGAATTGTCTATTAATATCAAAGAACTTTTTGGAAAGAATCCGATTTTCAGCAGAGAGGGATTCAGGGGAGCGGAACTTGGTTTTCTTGAGCCGAAAGGCCTTTCCAAAGAAATAGTTTATAAAATACTGAATGATTTGGTTCAAAATCTGCCTGCCAAAGAATGTCTGCCGGAAGCGGAGGTTAAAAAAATAATAAGTTTGGAAGACAAAGTGAAAGATCTTGTGGGCAGAATGCAGCAGCGGCTGGAACTTTCTTTCGCTGAATTTTCTACTGCAAAAACAAAAAACGGAGAAATGCGCGACAAAAAACTTGAAGTCATCGTAAGTTTTCTGGCAATGCTGGAATTGATAAAACAGGGGCTGATTATTGTAAACCAAGCAAATTTATTTGATAATATAAAAATCTGTTCCATTAACGGCAACGGAGTAAATAACAATGGATAATTTGGACAACCACATAGAAGCCCTGCTTTTTTTAAAAGGGGAGCCGATGACAGCCAAACAGCTGGCGAAAATTTTGGGCACGAGCGAAAAGGATGTTAAAGACGCCATTGATTTTTTGAGCCAGAAATTATCGGACAGAGGAATACGGCTGATTAAAAAAGATGATTCGTTCGTTTTGACGACCTCTCCTGATTCGTCAAACTTCGCGAAAGTCCTAATAGAAGAAGAATTTAATAATGAATTAAGCAAGGCGTCGCTGGAAGTTTTATCCATCATCGCTTACAAAGGGCCGGTGAGCCGAAGCGAGGTTGATTACATTCGTGGCGTCAATTCCGCTTTTACCGTCCGCAATCTCATGGTGCGGGGGTTGGCGGAAAGAATTGTTAATCCCAAAGACAGCAGAAGTTTTCTTTATCGGCCGTCGTTTCAGCTTCTTCAGCATCTCGGCATAAGTGGCATAAAAGAACTGCCGGAGTTTGATAATTTGAATCAAAAAATAGAAAGTTTTATCAGCGAAAATAAAGAAGAAACAAATGTCGGACAAACAGATAGCGATACTAATAGCGATCTTTAGCTTTTTTTTGGTGATTTTTCACAACGCGACTATTTTTGACGGAACGAAAAATATTTCTCAAGAAAAATCGGGAAAAGCGGAAGTGACAGATTATTTTAAAGATATAAACCTAGAGGCGAAAGCGGCTTATGTTTTTGACGTGGCGAAAAACAAGCCGATTTTTGAATTAAATGCCGACACGCGCTTGCCGTTGGCGAGCTTAACGAAAATCATGACAGCCGTGGTGGCGCTGGAAAATATTCCGCAAGAACAAAAGACGGCCGACCTTCTTTCCATTATGCTCGTCTCTTCATCCAACGACGCGGCTGTTGCGCTCTCTTTAGGAGTTGAACTCCCAAGCGGACTTGGGAGTTCAACTCCTTTTGTTTCTTTGATGAATAAAAAAGCGGAAGAGATTGGCATGGCGCAGACGAGTTTTTTTAATCCGACGGGGCTGGATGTTTCTTTTGAATCAGCGGGAGCGTACGGCTCGGCGCGGGATGCCGCCAAGCTGATGGAATATTTTGTGAAAAATTATCCGAAAGTCGCCGAGGCGACAAGATATGAATCCCTAAATGTTGGTTCCAAAAATTTTAAAAACACAGACAAGCTGGCGGAGTTTTTGCCGGGCATTATCGCGGGTAAAACGGGGACCACGGACCTGGCGGGAGGCAATTTGGTCGTAGCAATTGACATTGGCCTCGGGCATCCGGTCATCATCGCCGTCCTCGGCTCCACGGAAGAGGGAAGATTTGAGGATGTAAAAAAGCTATATGAGGCGACCGTCAAATCCTTGACTTCTGAATAGTTTAAGCTATTATCTAGGTAGATAGAAAATGCTACCCCTACCCCTCAAGCCGAACACTTTCATTAGCCTTTAATACTTGATTCATGGTACCACAATGTGGTATTTTTTTATCTTCAAATTTTCTCATCTCAGCTTCAAATGCTTCCTGCGGTGTTTT
>Ga0265296_1000286_pt1 | contig 87418 bp, 88 predicted proteins | sample MunlanPumphouse1_FD_189073 | JGI IMG/M metagenome (GOLD analysis project Ga0265296, IMG submission 189073) | Groundwater microbial communities from a municipal landfill in Southern Ontario, Canada - Pumphouse #1 | ecosystem: Environmental > Aquatic > Deep subsurface > Groundwater | place...
GTGCATTTAATGCCAGAGAGGTATGCGCCGGCCACAATTTCATTTGTAAGTAATATTTTGGAAACGTGCATCAAACCACCGGTGCTCAAGTGCGGCTATGTGATTTTGACAGGATCATTTTTGTAATTTTCACCGTTAACGATGTGTTATTAAAAAAAGGGTAAAGACTATTCATGTTCGTTATAGAGAAACCGTGTTCTCCCAATCCCGCCATTCGTTCGCAGGCTCCTGGACTGCAGCCTGACGATATTCAAAAAGAGATGATCTCTCCCTTGCAGGAGAATCCGTCACACGGTCCGGAACCGGACCGGCGACTGGGCGATGATCTTCTCCCCCCGCCGGTTGATCTCGATGACCGAAACGGTCGCCTCTCCCCCGTACGGGATTGCGACCGGCAGGTCTCCGGCCTGCAATACGAAGAATCCCTTTTTGTTGAACTCGGCGGGGACGGGGAACCGGTACTGGTTCAAATCGTCCTTGATCGTGATCTGTATGCTGTAGTTCGGACCCGCCCGCGGGATCAGCCCCTGGCCTTCAACCCGCAGGGATTCCCCGGCATTCTCCGGTGCCGTGCCGCTCTTTTTCAGGTATTGGGCAATGATCCGCAGCCCGTCCGGTCCCAAACTGGTCATGCTGATTTGTGGGGCGGCGGGGGAGATGAAATGTGATGGTGGAGAGGGAGGGGGAAGGACCCCCCACGCAACTGGGGGCAATCAATAGGTTTACTCATTAGAAAAGAATCCTTTGTTTTGACAATTTCAATACAATATCATGCAATTCATATACTTTAACAATACATTGTATTGATTATGCCTGAACCGATGGAGATAACAACACGGGCATACGAAGTTATTGAGCGCCCCGTGAAGTCAATGGGTAATTCCGGAGGGGTATATCTCCCCCGAGATTGGATCGGAAAGACCGTCAAGATTCTCCTTATCGAACCCCTTGAACAGAATAAACCATAAAGGATTACAATGACGCAAGCAACGCTGTTTCCCGGAAACCCCGATCTTATTCCGGTAGAAAAGAATGGATCGTCATTTAGTGATCCGGCATTTGCCATCAATAAGACATTGCCCATTCATCGGTGGGTACCGTGGATAGCAGGGTTTTCAAAAGAGTTTGTTGACGGTTCGATCCACAAATACATTGAGGGTACCGGAACAATATTAGACCCATTCGCCGGTGTGGGAACAACTCTCGTAGAGTCGTACATAACCGGAAACGATTCTATTGGATTTGAGATTAACCCCTACGCGTACTTTGCCTGTCAAACTAAGATAAACAGCCTTCAGATCGACGAAGGAAAGTTTAATGATGAGATTGAACGGTTCTCCTCATTCTACCTGAAGAACGTAGATTCAAAATATCGTATCAAGAGCAAAGGACCGGAAGGGTTCAGAACCAAGATCCCGTTCTACAGCCCCAAAGTACTCCATAAAGTTCTGATCCTGATGGATTTTATCGATACCATCGAAGATCGGACGATAGCAGATTTGTTTAAACTCGCATTTACTTCGACGATGGTAAAATATTCGAACTATTCCTATGAACCCAGCTTGGGAACACGTAGAGGTTCGGGAAAGGCCGACATAGAAGACTACGATGTACGCGAGATCACCATCCATAAGCTCATGGACTTTCTGAAGGACGTGGCATGGATTAAAAAATCGTTTTCAGAGAAGAGAGTGCCCAAATCCAAGATCGTCCATGATTCCTTCTTCAACTACAAAAAGCACCTGACGAAGGGTAAGATCGATCTCATCATCACTTCACCGCCGTATCTGAACAACTACCACTACAACAGGAACACACGACCTCAGATCTATTGGCTTGGTCTTGCACACTCTCCAAAGGATATGAAACCCTTGGAGGAATCCAACTTTGGTAACTTCTGGCAGACGGTCAGGGATAGAGAAGAGATCGATCTCATCTTCGATGTTCCTGAAATCGATCTGGTAGAAAAGTTATCACAGATCAAGAAAATCAACCCGGAGAAAGGGGTATACGGAGGAAGTGGTTGGGCAAACTATGCCGCGTCGTACTTCAACGACTGCTATAAATTCTCCAAAGGGATTGAATTTGCATTAAAGCCGGGTGGAACCGCTCTCGTGGTTATAGGGAACAGTATCTTACAGGGTGTAACGATCCCTACTGACGAGTACTTTTCAAAGATAGCAGAGTCTGTTGGTCTGGAAGCGGTAGAGATTCACATTCCGAGATCGAAACGGATCGGTAACAGCATCATTCAATCAGATGTCAGGGTATCAAAGCCAACAAAGGGACACCGGTTATATGAAGCGATTGTTGAACTGAAAAAATTATAATCGGTTTAATACATCTAATATTCTTTGTTTTATGGGGTTTAAGTCTCTCGTTTCACCTCTCATTTTAGCCACCCATTCTCTCCCAGGATGGAGTGTGTCCCATTCCATAAGTTTCCCCGTTAATCGCTCTTTGCCAACGGGATGATTTCCAAAACCATCAAGGTAACTATTCCAAAGGGGCGAATATTTGCGAATTAATCCCGCTTCAAGGGGTACGATTAAATCGCCTTCTGTCCCGTTTAAAATTACGAACCTGCATTTAAAATGGTCAATGGTTAAGTCCGAACTTTGTCTTATGGTTCCTGCGTGTTGGTTAAGGCGTTCTTTTAATACAGGTTTAGTCGTGTCCCGTGTCCGATTTTTTCGCCATCCTGGTGGAACCGTTTTCCCAACGTATATGGGGATATTGAATTCACTTCCATTTTTTTGAACCAGTTTTTCATACAGCGGGAAGTCTCCATGATAATATAGTGCATAAACACCGGCTCCTTTAAAGCTTAAAGTAGGAGGAAGATCACAAACCGGAGTCCCGACAAAAAAATCTATTGCATCCTGTGTTACCCCTTGAAATTCGGTTGAATGAAAAACGTGATCTTGTGGGCTTTCTGGAGGCATCAATTGACGTTTAAACTGTCACTAGATAAAAGATTGTTTATCTATCTTCTTCAGCGGCAATATCAAACGGCTCGGGATAACAAATCGAGCACACCTTAAGAATTGATGACACGGCCAACCTGGTGAATATTATCGCCGGACTTCAGCACTTCCTTCGCAACATTCACGCGGCTGCCTGCCCGGCATGCATTTCAAAAGATATATGGTGTCAACACAACAATGTTGACTCAACCTCTGGCAACGGTACCGGTGCGTGTACGGCCGGGATGATACATTTTCCGGAGTAACCGTGTCACCAGCGGCGAGCAGAAGAACCGGGTTTATACAAAAACGGAGACTACCATGGACTACGGAGCAATGATAGATGAAGCGCTGGGATATTCCAAAGCCGGCGTATTCAACAGGATGGACCGGTGGCTGAAACTGATCCTCGCAGCGATCCTTATCGGGATCCCGCTCAACGGCTGGATCCTGCGCATCTACCGTGGCGAGAATCCTGCACCGGAAGTGGATCGCTGGGGAACACTCTTTGTGGATGGCTTCAAGCTCCTGGTTATCGGCGTGATCTACTCGCTCCCGCTCATCATCCTCTCGCTCGTTCCCTACCTGATCTTCCCCGGCGGCATGGCCGGCGGGCATCCTCCGACAGGTACCGTCGCACAGTACAGCAATGCGGAAATCGGAACGTCGATTGCATTGTTATTTCTCCTGCTCGCGATCCAGTTGATCTACGACATCTTCCTTGCTATCTTCATGCCGGTTGCCGCGATCCGCTTTGCCCGGACGGGGGTCTTTTCCGAAGCGTTCAACTTTGGAGCCATCATCGGGACCATCAGGAAGATCGGGTGGCTCAACTACATCCTTGCGATCATCCTCATCGCCATAATTATCGGCATTCCTGTCGGCATCCTTGCCGCAGCCATTCTCATCGGGGGGTTTATGCTGGGCCACTACTTTATCGCTCTCGGGGTTCTGATAATCGTGATCCTTATCATCGCACCGCCGCTCGTCACATTCCAGGCCCGTTATATGACCCGGGTGTACGATCAGAGCGAACCGGCCGGGACATCCGGGGAAAACCCGGCTGCCACGCTCCCGTAATTTTTTTTATTGGTTACCTTTTGTTCCACAGGGTTCGTATCTGAACCACCGAAAATGTGTAGTTTATTGATAAAAATGTCAGGTTCCCGTATTATTGATCTTCGGGATACTCACGGTTACCGGGAGCTCAAGCCGTCTCATACGCTTCCAGAAAAGCATCCCGTGAAACCCGAGAGAACCTAACGCATGGATGACCCGTGGTTTCGGTACATCCTGAGGAAATTTCAGTTCAGATGACGACCTCAGCCAGCCGTGCATCTACGATATCATCATCGGAAAACGCATTCTTGCCAAAGGTTTCAATATGGAATCGGATCGCGGAGGTGACATCGGACACCGCATCTTCGTAGGTGTCACCTTCGCCAACAACAACACCCCGCATCCCGACCGGGTAAGCAACAAAGCCATCCGGATGTTTCCCAACAATGATCTTGAAGGGCTGCATACTGGAATCCCGTCCCGGTATTTTATTGGCACCGGGAAATAATAAGGAAATCGCTTAAAAAAAATATTGGATTTAGAAATCCGTCATCACGCGGAACTGGTCGATCTCGTCCCGGTTGAGCTGGTCGAGGAACTCGTCGGCTGCATGGCCGATATCTTTGCTTGCAGTGATTGCACGGCCGACAACGAGGATATCGGCGCCTGCCTTCAGGGCGTCCTTCACGACATCCACGCGGATACCGCCGGCAGTTGCAACGAGCAGCTTCTGGGGGGCTGCTGCCTTCTTGATCGCCGGGATGTCGCCCCACGCATGGGCGCTCTCCTCGACATCGATTGCACGGTGGAGTTCTACAATGTCCGGCTTGACCTTGAGGCTTGCGATGAGCTTGGCCGGGGCCTGCACGTTGAGCATGTCCACGATCGAGTAGATGCCAACCTTGCGGGCTTCGGAAATTGCCTTCTCGATGGTCGAGGCCGGGGCAAGGCCCGAGACAACGACCGCGTCAGCGGTTGCATCGGCTGCCATGCGGGCTTCGAGGTTACCGGTGTCGAGGATCTTCATGTCAGCGATGATGAACGCATTCGGGCGGAGCTTCCTGATCTCGCCGATGACCGAGAGGCCGAACTTCTTGATGAGCGGGGTTCCTGCCTCGATGATCACGTGATCGTTCTGGGGCACGCTCTTTAAGACTTCGGCAACCTTGCCCATGTCCACGAGGTCCATGGCAACCTGGAGGTAGGGGGCGTCCCAGAGGCGCTGCACCTTGAATCCCATAATGCCATGGGCTGCCCGGTCTTTTTCGTACACGAGGGTCTTGACATCCGGGAACTTGTCGATCGCACGGTGGAGGGCGAGTTTCGTCGCGCCGTAGTTGTACCGGTAGATCCGGTTGTAGTCCTTGGCATCCGGGTGGACGAACGCCGACACGAGGATTGCAGTTGCCTCGATATCGATCCCCGAAAACAGGCCTTCCTCAACGCAGTCTGCCACTGCCTTTGCAACGGCTGCCTGCACGGGGCCGAACATCTCGTTGACCTGCGACATGTCCTTGAGCGTGACCTTCGGGATAACAACCGTTACCGGCTTGGTCAGCAGGTTCGGACGTACTACCGCAAGAAGGGGGGTATGTCCCTGTGAAAGCTGCGAAACCGCATTTGCAAATGCCGAGCCGATGGGGCCTTCCTTGTCGCCCATCAGCAGATCGATATGCGCAAGTTCCGCGCCATCGCCAATAAGTGCTTCTCCGACTAAATACATGAAACTCTCCGATTGTTCCGGGTACATAGTGTGCCCGCAATCTATGATAAATTTACCAGCACGCGATCAGGAAATAGAGGCTCCGGTGCAATCCCGGTTCATACCGGCATACAAAAATGAGATCAGCCGGGTTGTTTTTAAATTCCGCTCAAAAATCCTGTATCTCTTCAAAGAGCCCAAAAACAATCAAAAATTATTTTTGCAGGACCGGCTCGGCCGGCGAGCTTGTCAGGTTCTTGTAATAATCCACCGTGATGTACATCGGAGTATAGACACCATTGTAAGCAGTCATCCACTGGCTGATCGCCCGCAGGTTGTTGCGGGAGGAGACGAGCTCCTGCCGGTCCATGAACTGAAGATCCGTATTATCCGTGCGCCCGATCGCAGCTTCGAGATCCGCGATGTGCAGGTCTTCAGCCCGGGCGCTCACGAGGAGAGCGTCCCGGACCGAATTACTGCCGGTATTGATATCATTCTCAACCGTTGATTGCAGTTTCCGGCTGGAGTACACATCTGACGCATTCTTTTCCGGCGTGGGAATGCTGTACCGCTGGAGGATCACATTATCGGCAGCCTGGAAGATTTTCGATGCATTGGCAATGTTTTGGAATACCGGAACCTCCGGGTGCTGGGTGGCAAGGACCGAGTTCATATCGGTAATATATTTCTGATCTTCCTGCAACGTGAGGATATCCGCACGTTCTGTATCGTTGAGCGGGGCCTGTGCAAGGGCAATGAACGTTTTGTCTGTGGTGTTGGCATCCGGAACAGGGATCGTTGCAGTCGGCGTGACAACGACCCGGCCGGCCGGCTGGCCGGTACATCCCGCGGCGGCAGCCAGCATACAGACAATGAACAGGATTCCGATAAAGAGCGATCGGGCCATACGATTGGTGATAGGGTGCGGTGCATAATAATGCATTCTGGTTTTCTACCCAGCAAACGATACCATCGGACAACCGCCGGGCAGCGGGGTGTTTCCTTTGTGCCGGCCCGGGTCCCTGGGGGGAACAGAGGCAAAGGGATTAAAACACTTTTTAAAAAACCGTTGGATTATGCCAGGAAAAATTACCCGGCTTTTTCTGGTTTAAACGTCAGTTCACAAAAATCCGGTCCTTCCAGGTGTTTGTGAGTGCCTTTGGAAATATGGGCATCACAGGTAACCAGATAGGGACATTCCCTGCAATCCGATAATGTTTTGATGCACATGTTCTCCACTACAAGTAGGGGCTTTCATCGTATAGCACTTGTGATTATCGTTCCTCATCTTAAATGGCGGTTTTGTAATACTATTTTGTTAATGGTTACCTGTTGGCAATCGCGGTTTCATGGTCCCGGGATTCAACCGTGAAACGGTCATTCGGATTTTTTTATTCCCGGTTCAAAAAAAAATTCACAGGGATCGCATCCTTCCCGGTGTTTATGCGTACCTCCCGTAATATGGGCGTCACATTCGATCAGGTGCGGACACCGTATGCAATCCTGGAGGGTCTTGTGGGTCATGACAGATGAGGTTCAATAATGCATGCCCGGCCGTATACCTTTTAGGATAAGTGAAAAAAAAATTTCCGTAACCGGGTAATGATGGATGCAAGGACAGGGATTTGTTCCGGGCATATGTTTTTTAACCGGGGGCATCATCCACTAATTACCGGAGCGAAGATCACCATGGAGATGAAAAACCCGTTTGATGTGTTCCAGCAGGAGTGTCCCGAACTGGCCGAGCGGTTCAACAACCTTGTCGAAGTCCAGCGGACCCTGAACGGCCTGGATAACAAGACAAAACAGCTCATCAACATCGCGATCCAGACATCCATCCGGAACTCCCACGGGGTCCGTATGCATGCCATGATGGCGTACCAGGCAGGAGCAACCAGGGATGAGATTGTCGGTGCCGTGGTCATGAACCTGCACCTCACGGGCCTTGTGACCGTTCTTGATTCCCTGCCGGCCGCACTCGAAGGTATTGAGATGGCCACCCGCAAGCAGCAGAAAAAGAAGAGCTGATTTAAAAAAGCCGGCAGGACCGGTGCTGCAGTACCCGCTTTTTTTATTATGAAAAAACCCGGTCCACCGGGAAGAGAAAAACAACCGTTTTTATGAATAAGGGATCATAGTGAGACATGGCAAATAAGATCTGCTTCTCTGTTATGCTCATGGCATTTTTGATCATGCTCTCGGCCGGTATCGCAGGATGTACCTCAACAACCCCGGCTGCAGTCCCGGTTGCTGATAAAAACCTCTCAACTGCTGAACCTTCAGGAATGATAGTACAGCCACAGGAGATTCCGGGGAATTTCACGCTGGTTGCCAAAGGGGAGAGAGAATATTCCGAGATGAGTGGCTGGGCCCGTGAACATGACTGGAAAAAAGGGTATTATGCAGTGTACCGGAAGAATGATCAGAATTCTTCTTCCGGTACAGTCATCCGGCAGAATATCTCGGTCTACACCGCTCCGAATGCCTCCCTTGCAGTCTCCGACACCATCGATGAATTTGCCGACTGGATCGTCAAAGAGAATGCCATGAACCAGTCCGTTGAAAAATTATCCATCTCCCCCATCGGGGACGCAAGCGGCTCACTGAAGTATATCGATAAGGATGACAACTCAGGCACGTACGTGATCGCATTTGCAAAGAATGGCGTATTTGAGGATATCGAGACGAACGGAACCGCGGCAGATTATGAGACTGCCAGACAGTTCGCAACCATTGCAGCGGCAAAAATCAGGTAACTTCAATCCTTTTTTTAGACAACTGTTTTTTAAAAGACGCCGGCTGCGCAGCCGGTTCCTGCCATGCCGGGAAATTTCCGTTCCCGCACAGAGATATAACCGGTCCGGCAGGAATACAGAAGAGCCAGATAATAAGTAACTTTAAGAATAGTTCACTACAACTCCCGGTAAGGAGAGATCCCGCATGACAAGAAAAATGATCCTGTTACTCATTGCCTTCGTGCTTTGCCTAGTATGCCTGTCCGCCGTATCGGCAGAAACCAGCGCAGTAAAAAATCCGGTGGATCAGGCCGGTGTCGGTGCATCCATAGGCCTCCCGTTCATCATGGCAGGGTTTGAAGAGGTAACTACTACCGAGCAGACGATGAGCCCCGTCACGTACCCGACGGAGGAGCCGACCGTACAGACAACGGCACCAACGCCCGAGCCCACAACGATTCCCACCGTGGAGCCGACACAGGTACCAACAACGGAAGAGACGCTGCTCCCCACCGTGAGGCCCACAACGGAAGAGACCGGGTTTCCCACCGTTGTACCTACGGGAGAAGAGACGGAACTGCCCACCGTACAGCCGACATGGCAGCCGGTGACTGAAGAGACGACATCGCCCCTGCCGGGCCAGTTAAGCCCCGTGGCGGACTTTACTTCCTCCCAGACATCCGGTTCCGGGCCGCTCACGGTACAGTTCACGGATACATCCCTCAATACCCCGACCATGTGGTACTGGGATTTCGGGGACGGCGGGGCCGATTCCTCGAGCTCCCCTTCGCATACCTACACGGACCCGGGCAGTTACTCCGTGAGCCTGACTGCCAGCAACATGTACGGTACCGATACCATAACCAGGACCGATTATGTCACGGTGAACGGGGAAGTGATGAAAAGCGGTGCGATCTATGCGCAGTCCAGTCCGGCCGGTGCAACGATTTACGTGAACGGCAACAGTTACGGTACTTCGCCGGTAACGGTCCCGGATCTGTTCGCCGGGACCTATTCGGTGATGGCCTCCATGAACGGCTTTTATTCCGATATGCAGACGATCACCGTGCCCCCGGGCAAAACGGTAAACTATTACCCGACCCTCCGGGCTTCGCCGAACCCACCCGTGATCACAGGTGCGATCTCCGCCCAGTCATCCCCATCCGGTGCAACTATTTACGTCAACGGCGTCAATTACGGGAAATCACCGCTCACGATCCATAACCTGGTGCCGGCAACCTATTCGGTGATGGCAACCCTGAGCGGGTATAAATCCAGTTCACAGCTGATCACGGTCGGCCCGGGACAGACCGCCGGTTATAATCCAACACTCCAGTCCCAGTCAGGCCCGGTAACAACAGGTGCGATCTTTGCACAGACGGAACCTGACGGCGCGGTCATTTACATGAATGGTGTCAGTTATGGCGTCTCCCCGGTCACCATCCCGAATCTGAACCCGGGCACCTATTCGATGAAGGCGACGATGAGCGGATATTCCCCCGACGCCCGCAGGATAACGGTCAGCTCGGGCCGCACGGCGGTCTATAGTCCTACCCTCTACGCTAACCCGCCCCCGGCCGGGTCCGGCCAGGGAACGTTCGCGGTCTACAGCAATGCCGAGGGTGCGCAGGTGTACTTCGACAATGTCAATGAAGGAAGCATCAAAAACGGCGTGCGGTTCGTGACCGTTGCCACCACCGGGACGCCCTTTCGGAGTTACCGGGTGGAGTGCCCCGGGTATACCACCCTTACCGGTACAATCCCGCGCTGGCCGGCAAGCGGCGAGATCGTAAAGATCCAGGCCATGCTCGTCCCTTCATCGGTTCCAACGGTACCCACGACCCGGACAACGCACGCTCCCCTCCCGGTCACGATCACGCTGGGTGCGCTGATCGGGGCCGGTATTGTATTTGTCGTTGCGGGGAACCTGCGCAGGACCCGCTAATCCCTTTTTTTCCAATACTTTTTCACGGGATTATTCCGGCCCGGTGCCGGTCCTGACGGGTCAGACCAACAGCCGGCCAGACGATATGTGGACCGCGTGCCCCCCGAGGAGGACCCGGTCGCCAAGCAGGGTGACCCGCACGGTCCCGCCCCGGGCCGAGCACTGGAACCCGTCGAGCTCGATCTTTTTGAGTTTCTCTCCCCAGTACGGCCCGAGACAGCAATGGGCCGAGCCGGTGACCGGGTCTTCCGGCACCCCGACCGATGGCGCGAAGAACCGGGACACGAAATCGAAATGCGGGAGATCGGAAGCCGCGGTCACGATGATCCCCCGGGCCGGGATTTTAACAAGTGCCGCCATATCGGGCTCAAGGGTGCAGACATCGGTTGCGGACGGAAGCTCGGCAAGGATATCGAACCGGTTCCGGCCGGTAAAGACCGGGGTGACTCCCAGCGCAGCTTCAAGCCCGGGCACCGGTTCCGCAGGACCAACCGGCTCGGCCGGGAAATTCAGCATGATCCAGTCCCCGTCTTTAGTGGCAGTCAGTGTTCCCGATTTCGTATCAAACGAAATCCCTGATCCCGGTTCCGCGTGGCCGACGGTCCACAGGATGAATGCGGCGGCAAGCGTGGCGTGGCCGCAAAGATCCAGCTCACGTTCCGGGGTGAACCACCGCAGGTTCCAGCCCTCTTTTTCAGGATGCAAAAACGCGGTCTCGGAATGTTTCATCTCACCCGCCACCTGCTGCATCCAGGCGGGATCGGCCGGCCCGTCCAGGATGCAGACCGCTGCCGTGTTTCCACGGAATGGGGTACCGGTAAAGGCATCTGCCAGATGCAGCTCGGCTTGCATGGTTGAGTGATTGTTTGTCGGTGCAATTAAAAGATCGGGAGGTGTATCCTCAAGAGAGGACATTTGAGACATTTTTTATGGAAAATAATTTCCCCTCTTGCGCCACCAGAGTTGAAGAGCCTGAGGGCACTTCACCGGTCGACTCTTTCCTTCGGGAACAGAAATCTTTTCCTAAAAAGGGATGGATGCATTGCGATGCCTCGATAATATTTTATCAGGTCTCCAATATCGGTGTTTTAATCCGGAATGAATGGAGATCGTAAGAGCGCATACGAGCACATAATCTCAAAATATTTTAGGTTTTTTATCTTCTAATCTGCGTTTGCAGAGCGCATATTGACTTTTTCCATAATATGATGAATTATTTTTTTTCTCGCCTCGCAGTAAAAATCAAATCGCGGCAAACCATCTGCGAGGGGTAATCTGCGGTTGTAACAACCGGCCTTGCAGACAAAAAACACATCACACGAGAGACATTCGGGTCTGTACGTGTTTGTACTCTGAGACTGGCGGATAAAAGGTTCAGAGGTCACAATTTCAATAAATGGTTCTGATAAGATATTGCCAATCTTGTTGGACAATTTTGAATTCAGGCATTCGCATGAATATACATCTCCATTAGATGCGATAGAGATATTTCGATGACATTTTCCAGCTAGCTCGCAGATAATCGAATCCTTTTCAGATTTCCGATAGCCAAGAATGTATAAAACATCTTTGAAAAACCGGATATCAAACGGCAGTGGGGTTTCTGCAGCCCACAGATCAAACATTTTGATCATAAAACGAGCATAGCTTTCAGGTGATAGTGAAATTTCCGTTTCATAAAAAAAAGCGGGCGTAAAATCAACTTCCCAAGGTTTTTCATCCTTGAAAAAATTGAATATCGATTCCTCTTTGCCGAGTGATTCTTCCGTAATAACGGATATCGCACTCCACGGGTATTTGTGATTATTTAGTTCACGTATACTACGCAACGTGTTTTTGAAAGAGGATGAGCCATCACGGAACACGCGATGCTGGTTATGAACTTCCGCAGGTCCATCAATGCTTACTCCGATCTGAAAGCGTTCTTTTTTAAACAGTTCAAAAAATTTCTCGTTTATCAAGGTGCCATTGGTCTGGACACAGTTATTGATCAAAAGACCCAGGTTCTGATATTTTTTTTGGATTTCAAGAATCTGGATCATCTTAGGAATGCCGATAAGCAGGGGCTCGCCACCATGCCAGATAAAATAAAGCGATGGCTGCTTATTCCAGCCATGTAATGCATAGAGCCATTGCTTATAGGAAAGGATAGATGCTAAGGATCGATCAATGACTTCAAGGGAAATATCCTGAGGTGCATTAATTTTTGATGCATTCTCCCGGTAACAATAACTGCAATTCAGGTTGCATTTGTCAGATATTTTAAAAACTGCGCTAAATACGTCGTAAAAACGGTAATCCTGAAGCAATGGTTGAGAGTTGACCTCACGTTCAATAGGAGGGGGCGTCAAGATGTTCAATTCCGGTTATCGATACCATTAAAAAAATTAATTTTGTTTAGGGCCTTTTTTCAATGCCGCTTCCGGAGCCCGGGCAAATGCTGCCTCAGGTGCTCGTGCAAACGCCGCTTCCGGAGCCCGGGCAAATGCTGCCTCAGGTGCTCGTGCAAACGCCGCTTCCGGAGCTCGGGCAAATGCTGCCTCAGGTGCTCGCGCAAACGCCGCTTCCGGAGCACGAGCAAAAATTACAAACTTACTCGCATCGTTCATGTAATTCTCCATACCGTGGATAGTTCGCTGAAGATTATAGGTACATTGGATTTCTCATGATCACGGGTTTTAGCATATGAATAGTATTTAATAATCATAGGATCCTGCTCCCATATGAGGATTATTATGTATTGACTGTTATCCTATAATATCCTTCATTCATAGGTAAATCCTCATTTAAGATCTTCCGAACAATGTATGTTGTCGGGCGAACATCAACGTTTATTTTTTTGGCCTTATCACAAACGTCTTCTGTCAATTTGATGAAATTTCTGATTTCATCGATCATTTCAATTATATATATCCCCTCTCTCGTGCGATATACAGATTCAATTTTTTCATTTTTCATAAAAAGGTCTTTGACAATATCCTTTTTAAAAGCCTCATGCATAGCCTTATCAGTTTTTGGACCGCTACTCCCATCCAAGGTAAGTTGAAATTCGATGAATGCCATGAAATCATCTATCAAGTCTTTTTTGTCATATTGACCTAAAATGTAATCTAATGGAACTTTCCCTTTTATCTCTTCAAAAACCCTCTCATCCCATGATTTACACAGTACCTTTATTTTTTCCCTCGTATCTTCATCGATTGTGGATATTTCTACGGGTGTGCCGTCTGGAAGTGGGAAGTTTCTGAATTTTAGAAACTCTTCTATGAAACATTGGCGATATCCATGATTCGAATATTTTCGCCACTTTGTCTCTGAAGCGTCACGTGCTATCTTATAATCACTTATAATCTGTGTAATAATGAGATCAGTTTCTCCTAATAATGAATAGGCATTGAATATTCCTACTTCATTACTAGGAGGTACAACTAATTCAAAATCATAACTACCAGATTTGCGAATAATCGTCATAAAATTAAATGAGAGTATTTTTTTCCCTTCGTGGATGACATTAGGGTTTATAATTGCGACAGTCTTACTTGGAAATTCTGAAAATTGGAATTTTTCATCGAGGTAATACTTTTGAATGTATTTTATTGGAACACAATCAGAATGGGACGTTTTTCCCCGTTTTTGGCTAGGATTTGCCACGTTAATTCTAGTAATCAGTACTCCTTCACTTGCTTTCTTACTTGATTTTTCCTTTCCACGACATGGAAGGTGTTCGAGTGCTTCTGAAATTGTCAGTTGGCAAGGTCTGTGAAGGCTTGATGTGTCTTTCAATATGGGAGGCCCATAAATTGCAGTGCCCCCGATAAATGCATTTTCATCATTTTTTGTAGTATTCGAAGATATTGCATTACAAAGTAACACAAATCGATCTTTACGAACATCAAAGTCCTGTGCACCAAAGAATGAGCCCATTGATTCTGAACACATGGGAACAATAATAACGCCAAGTTTAATTCCAGTCTCACTCTCGATTGTTTGAATTTTATCATGGTGCTGAAGATAATCAACACAAATGCAAATTACAATCGATAATTTTGTAGCACCATTTGACCAAAAGATCTGGAAAAACGAACGATCTAGATTCCCTTCCAAATTTAAATTAATATTACCTTGGACTTTACTCGTTGTATTTTTCTCAATATACCTAACCTGACCTTTGATTATTACAGGACAAACGTTAATACGGTCTTGATTCAAATGGCTGCCAGCAATAATTATTGGAAAATCTTCAGAATACTCTTTTAATTGAGCGAGTATTTCACCAGGTATTGAATATTCCGGGAATACAATGATATCGGGATATAACGTTGAATTATTATTATATATCGCTTTGATATTGTTTAGGATTGTGCGAACTTTCGCACAATAGTCATTTATTTTTTTCCATTGAATGGAATTAAGATGGTTTTTTTTATCTGGAATAATCCTAATATAATCATCAAATTTTATCTGGATAAGCGCAATTTTTATGTTCTGTTTTCCCTTAAAAATTCCATCCGCATTGAACCTATTGTCGTCAATTAATGCAACCATTACGATAACCACTCCAATCGATGTTATATCGTTAAATTATCTATATCAATCAAAATTAATCATCAATATGAATTATTATAAAAGATATGCATTATTATAAATTATTTTTGAATTGATACTTAAAACGGAGATCTAAAAATAATCAGATTAGTCAAATTAAGTACGCGAAGTCATCTAAAAAAAATCGATCTAATGAAGAGAAGGATTAAGAGAAATGTGGGGTTGGTGAGATTTGAACTCACGATCGACGGGTCTCTCCGACATGCATCAGTGCTCCAACGGGTCATCATCTTTAATTCAGCAGACCCATTGTTCATCATCTGCGAGCACGAGAACGCAAAGACCGCTGGAGCCCGTCGCCATTCCGGGCTAGGCCACAACCCCTTACGTCCAACACCGGGGTTACCCCCGTGCTGACCTAATACAATCACACTGTATAAACTTAAGAGTTTTGTTTTTCTGCATCAGGTGGGGGAGAGAGCGCCGGGAGCTGGTTCGCAGTAACCGCAACCGGCCGGCATGGCAGGAACCGGGGGAATGTGCCGTGCGGCCCACCGCACCGGACCTGGGATGACGTGCCACAAGGGTTTGCCGGACGCCCGGGAAAAACCCACGGGACGATTGAAGTGCACCACCATTCCCGGCAATCATCATCCATATATTATCCGGTACCCCATCTTTTACCAATGGTTGAGGGCAGCTACACGTGCGGAACATCAGCAGTTCCCCTGCTGGGAATGACTATCAGCGAGATGGTCGACAGTATCGCGGCAAAATACCCGGACACCGAAGCCATCGTGTCCGTGCACCAGAACATCCGGTGGACGTACCGGGAGTTCGCCGAACAGGTGAACCTGGTAGCCCGGGCCCTGATGGGCCTTGGCGTGGAGCGGGGCGACCGGGTCGGTATCTGGGCCATGAACCATGCCGAGTGGGTGGTAGTCCAGTTCGCGACCTCCAAGATCGGCGCCATCATGGTGAACATCAACCCGGCGTACCGCACCTACGAGCTCGAGTACGTGCTCAAGCAGGCCGAGATCTCGACCCTGATCGTGCAGGGCCGGTTCAAGACCTCGGACTACGTGGGGATGTTCTACGAGGCCGTTCCCGAAGCCTACGAGTGCAAGCCCGGCAGGATCTCCTGCGAGAAGTTCCCGTTTCTGAAAAATGCGGTCTTCATGGGCGACATCCCGTACAACGGCATGTACACGTGGGGCGATTTCCTTGAAAAGTCCGACGCGATCTCGATGGACGATATCGCCGAGCGGGGCGAAGGGCTCTCGTTCGATGACCCAATCAACATCCAGTACACGAGCGGCACCACGGGATTTCCAAAGGGCGTTGTCTTAACCCACCATTCCGTCCTCAACAACGGCTACATCATTGGCGAGGGTATGGGATTTTCCGAGAAGGACCGGCTCTGCATCCCCGTCCCGTTCTACCACTGCTTCGGCATGGTCCTTTCTAACCTCGCCTGCGTCACCCACGGCTCCACGATGGTGCTCCCCGCCCCGACATTCGATGCCGAGGAAGTCCTAAAAACCATCGAGAAGGAGCGCTGCACTGCCGTCCACGGCGTCCCGACCATGTTCATCGCCGAGCTCTCCCATCCCAACTTCTCAAAATACAACCTCACCTCCCTCCGCACCGGCATCATGGCGGGTTCCCCCTGCCCGATTGAAGTGATGAAGCAGGTCAACACACAGATGAACATGAGCGAGATCGTGATCGTGTACGGCCAGACCGAGACAAGCCCCGGCGTCACGATGACGACAACGAGAGACCCGCTCGAGCGCCGGGTCACGACCATCGGGCGGGCCTTCCCGCACACGGAGCTCAAGATCATCGACGCCAAGACCGGCAAGATCGTCCCGTTCGGCGAGATCGGCGAGATCTGCGCCCGGGGCTACTGCGTCATGAAATGCTATTACAACAACCCGTCCGCCACCCATGCCACGCTCGACAAGGACCGCTGGAACCACACAGGCGACCTCGGCACCATGGACGAGGAGGGCTACTTCAGGATTGTCGGCCGGCTCAAGGACATGGTGATCCGGGGCGGGGAGAACATCTACCCGCGGGAGATCGAGGAGTTCCTCCACCATCACGAGAAGATCTCGGACGTGTACGTGGTGGGTGTGCCGGACGTGAAGTACGGCGAGGAGCTCTGCGCCTGGGTGAAGATGAAGTCGGGCCAGGCCATGACCGAGCAGGACGTGAAAGATTACTGCAAGGGCAAGATCGCCCACTTCAAGATCCCGCGGTACGTCATGTTCGTGGATGACTTCCCGATCAACATCTCCGGCAAGATCCAGAAGTACAAGATGCGGGACGAGTCGATCAAGGTGCTCGGCCTCCAGGAAGCCGACAAGATCCAGACCGCATAACTTTTTTTAATAACACACGGTTGACTGCGGATTAATCAGAAAAGGAAATGTGGCGGGTAAGGTCCGGCCCGCCAGTTTTGAATCCCTGAAACAATTGCAATCAGTTCAGAGTATCTTCTTCCCGGCATCGGCGCCGGGCTTCACATGGTAGACCTCGGCGATCTTAAGGATGACCGCGGACTTCGGTGCAAGGTGGGGCCGGATTTCTTTCATCCACGCCACATCCTGCCGGAAGATCTCGTCATTCGTGTGGAGGGTGACCGGCCCCTTGATCTGGAAGCCGCCCTTCTCTCCCCACCAGGAGAGGGCCACCACCGGGTTCTCCGCCAGGTTCTGCAGAGTCTTTTTGAAGAACTGGTCCGATATGAGCAGGGTTTCTGCGTCGAGGAGCTTGAATGCCCCGATCGGGACTACGTTTGGCATGCGGTTCTTCGATGATGTCGCGAGGAACACGGTCTTTGTTCCGGTCAGCGACTCAATAACCTCCGTTGTCAGTGCAACCATTGCGGTTTTCTCCGGATAAAAATTACCCGACAAAGGGTATTAAGGATAGCAGTATTCTTTTTGAAACCAGCCGGAGACTTGGGGATAACCAGTTCTGACTTTTTTAAAGAGCCGGCAAATCAGGGGCAGCTTCCGGTTTTTTGTCATCCCCCGTTCCGGATCATCTTCCGCGATTTTACCGGGAGGCACCGGGCATTCAGAGGGTGCGTGAAAGGCGATCAGAACCGTTTTCGAAAGCTGCCCGGCAGCCGCGATCCGGCTGAACGGAATGAACACGCCGGAGACGAAGATCCGGGGTAGCTGGACCGGCTGCCGGAAATTTTTCATCTTTTTTCCTGTACGGCAGGGATCCATGTATCCCAGGCGTGTTTTCCCGGAATGCAGAATGTGACGGGGATCCGATGATGCAGCACCACAACCGGATCGAAACACTAAAACTAAAAAAAAAAGGGAACGGCACCGTTAAAATACGCCGAACCACGCAACATAGGATGCGGTTATCATCACGATGAGGAGCACGATGAGGATCTTGTACCCGCACTTGTTGCAGATGCGGAAATGGGAAGGGTTCTGCTCGTGGGAGTACGTGGATTTGCAGACGCGGCAGGTCATGGTTTTCCCGGCCGGCTGGGCATGGTCGTGGTGCTCGAAGGCTTCGTGATGAGACATGTCCGGCGTATTGATCGCGAACATGTAAAATAGTGTCGGATCCGCTTGCTGCAGGAGGTCTGCGGGGCCGGGAGCGCCCGGGCCGGCCTAGTCCCGGCCGGTTAGTTTCCCGACAAGCCCCGCGACCCGATCTTTTGCCGCCCGGGTCGCTTCCTCGTCGCGCCCGATCGAAAGGGTGACGATATCGCCGTCCCGGGTGCCGGGCGGGAGAAGGGCTGCCGGAATATTCAGCCGGACGGACTCGTCCTCGCAGGAGATCAGCACGGCAAGCGTCCCTTCGATCCGGTCTACCATTGCCTTCATGCCGGTCGTCCCCCGGTGTTCCGGTCGATGATCGTCCCTGACCCGTCGCGGAGGATCGCGGTGTCGCCGTCATTGCCCCAGACCGGCTCTTTTTTACCCATGAAGAGCGCTGTATCGTTCATCATCCCGGTGCCGGAGTATAGGGTTACGGACGAGGCCGGCAGGAGGACGGTTGCCGGGAACCGGTACACATTCGAACCGGTCCTGTCGGACAGCGTCCAGCCCGCCATGAGAACTGCCCCGTCTCCCCGGTTGGTGAGCCGGACCCATTCGCCATTGAGGTTCTGCCGGTCATCACCCGGTGCATCGAACTGCGTTGCGCTGATGTACACGGCCGAGGCGTTCCCGAGCTGGACGGGAGGAAGGGTGAAGGAGGGAACGGGGATCGTGATATTGGCCGGTATGGCCGGAAGTGTCGGGATGGTGACGGAGATGTTCGCAGGCACGGTGGGCAGGAGGACCGGTGACGATGGGGCCGGCGTAGGAATAACCGGCGATGCAGTAACGGTGCCCGTGGCGGCAGGAGTCCCTATGCCACCGGCACTGTTTTCCGTCTTCACCGAGTACGAGATCCCGTCCGTCCGGACAAGAACGGTCCCGTCCCGGTCTGTCCGGTACACGGTAACCCCGGCATTCTCAAGATTCTTCAGGGTCTTGTCATGGGGATGGCCGTAAGGGTTGTCCTTACCAACAGAGATGACCGCGACTTCGGGGTGGACACGGGCAAGGAACGCGGGGGAGGAGGAGTACTCGCTCCCGTGGTGGCCAACCTTGAGGATCTGCGCATCGAGCGCATAGCCGGTTTTTGTCAGCGCCTTCTCGGCTTCGCCGCCAATATCGCCGGTCAGGAGGATAGTGATCGTGCCGTACGAGATGCGGAGCACGATGGAGTTCTGGTTCGGGTCGTCACCGAAGCGTTCTTTCGGTGGCGAGAGGACGAGGATGCGGAGCGCCGGGTCGAGATCGATGATCTCCCCCTGCTCCGCAAGGGTATAGGGAATGTGCTTTTTATCGACCGTTTCCAGAAAATGCTCGTAGATCGGCGACGAGGAGGGCAGGCCGGTATCCAGCACTTCCCCGACCGGGAATGCGGCGAGTACCTTCTGCATACCGCCGATATGGTCTGAATGGGGATGGGTTGCAACCAGGAGATCGATTCGGGTCACGCCGAATCTCTTCAGGTCAGAGACCACCCGGTCGCCCATGTCCGTTTCCCCGGCATCGATAAGGATCGTCTTGTTGCCAAACACCAGGAGCTCGGAGTCGCCCTGGCCCACGTCAAGGAAGTATACGGAGAGTTTCCCGTTGTTATCGGCAACGCGGGAGCCGGAGGAATTCCCGGTAAGGATCCCTGTACAGCCGGCACCGGCAATGCTGAAAAAAAGGAGGACAAGGATGCAGGCAGTCACTTTTGCCGGCAGCCCGTTTGTCATTTTCATGAGCATCCCGTTATGCAGGCTGTGCCCGCTTGACGAGCCCGAACGCTGCCTCGGCCGCCCCGTTCAGCACTTCGGCTTCGTTAGGAATGCCCCGGTCGAGCATCAGCACCCGGCCATTGCAGATGGTGGTCTCGACAGACCCGCCATTGCAGGAATAAACCAGGTTCGAGGTCGCATTGTGGAGCGGGATATTGCAGGCATCCCGGTTGCTGACAAGGATGATATCGGCCGGTGTGCCGGCTGCGAGCCGCCCGGTCGGGAGCCCGAGCGCCTTTGCCCCGTTCGCGGTTGCCATCCGGAGGGCTTCCGGTGCCGGCAGGAGGGTCGGGTTGTTCCAGAAGAATTTCTGGAGGAGCGCTGCAATCTTTACCTCCTCGAACATGTCGAGGTTGTTGTTGGAGGCGCACCCGTCGGTCCCGAGGCAGGGGTTTGCCCCGGCGGAGAGGAGTTCCTGGTAAGGCATGGCCCGGTGGGTTGCAAGCTTCATGTTGCTTGCCGGGTTGTGGGCCGCAGAAACGCCCCGTTCCCCAAGGAGCCGGCACTCTGCCTCGTCCAGCCAGCAGCAGTGGGCCGCAACCGTGCGGGGGGTGAGGATGCCGCAGGCATCGAGGTGGGCAGCCGGGCGCTTCCCGTGCGCCGCCACGCAGTCGGTCACCTCTTTCTCGGTCTCCGAGAGGTGGATGTGGATCCCGATCTTCTGCTCTTTGGCAAACTCTGCGCACCATGTGAGGCCCTGCGGGGAGACCGTGTAGAGGGCGTGGGGGCCGACAGCGGTTGTGATCCGGGGATTGTTCATGGAGCGGACATGCGCCGCAAGTTTCTCGGTTGCCCGGCACTCGTTCTCGCGCTTCTCATCATTGAAAAGATCGATGAACCCGTACGAGAGCACGGCCCGGATGCCGGCCTCGTCCACGGCTTTTGCCGCCTGGTCCATCATGAAGTACATGTCGTTGAACGCGGTCGTGCCGGACCGGATCATCTCGATGCACGCGAGTTTCGTGCCCCAGTATACATCTTCCGGCGTCAGGTGGGCTTCAAGCGGCCAGATCTTCTGGGAAAGCCAGTCCTGCAGGATCATGTCGTCGGCATAGCCCCGCAGCAGGCTCATTGCCGCGTGGGTATGGGTGTTGACAAGGCCCGGGAGGGCGAGCGCCCCGTTCCCGTCGATCAGGAACTCCTCGTCGCCTTTCCACGCTTTTCCCGCGTTCTCACCGACTGACGTGATCGTCCCGTTATTGTCGATCACGATCTCGACGTTCTTCCCATCCACGACAACATTCGTGATCATCAGGGAATGGTTTTTCCCAAAAATCCCGTCCAGCTCGTCTTCAATCATTCTCGTCTCTCCTCCTCGTTCAGCTCATATGTTCGATGATCAGTGATACGATCTTCTCATTGCGGTCCCGGTGCAGTTTCGCAATAGAAAGCATGTGCTCGTACGTGAGCACTTCGCCGCCCAGGCCGTTGGCAAAATTCTCCACCGTGCAGAGCGCCGCAAAATCCATGCCCAGTTCGCAGGCAAGGGTTGCTTCCGATGCAACGGTCATGCCGACAACATCGGCATACTCCGCAAGCGCTTTTACCTCCGCCACCGTCTCGATACGCGGACCGCGTGTCTGGACATAGACCCCGCCGAGCCGGGCCGAAGGGACCAAAGATGCCAGTTTCTCCGCCATCTCCATCGAGAGCTCGGGACGGACATGCTCGATCGCGTGGTCGTGGATGGAGGGGATATCGCTCACGCTCGCGTAATCCGTGGGGATCACGATGGACCCTACGGGGATTGCCGGCTTCAGCGACCCCGAAGACCCGAACGCAACGATCTTCTCGACCCCGCTCAGGGCAAGGGCTGCAAGGTTTGCCCGGAAATTGATCCGGTGCGGGGGCCGGCCGTACTGGTGGCGCATCAGCATCACGATATCGCCCGCAAGCACCTCTGCGCTCCCGAACGGTGTATTGACCGTGCGTGCCTCCAGTTCCGGGAGCGTGGAGTAAAGGAGGCTCGTGCCCCCGATGATCCCAAGCATTCAGCCCCGCCTGCCGCTCTGTCCTTCGCGGCGTGATCCCGTCTTGTGCATTGTACCCTGCATGGTAATCCTTGCGCTGGAGAATGGTTGGCGGGATCTGCACTAATATTTAGCGAAGCCCGAAACGCAACCGGCCGGGCGCAAACGTAATCGTCAGGAAGCCCAATAGATCAGGGTATGGGCACGTTTCTCACCGTCAGCGACGAGACAATAAAAAGCGGGGACTGCACGGATATCTACTTCGTGCGCACCGAAGAAGCGCTCGGGCTCGACAACCGCAACCCGGTGGTGGTCATGGAAGTGACCGCATCGTCCCTCCCGGACGAGTGGGCGGTGTTCTGCGGCCTGTCGGACGTGGTCGCGCTCCTGGAAGGAGTGCCGGTAACGGTCGATGCCATGCCCGAAGGCACGGTCTTCTATCCCAATGACCCGGTCCTCCGCCTCACCGGGAAATACCGGGATTTCTGCCGGTACGAGACCGCGATCCTCGGGTTCCTCTGCCACGCATCCGGTATTGCGACCGCGGCCGCCCACATCAGGATTGCCGCAAAGACCCGGCCGGTCTTCTCGTTCGGCTCGCGCCGGCAGCACCCCGCGATTGCGGCCATGATCGAGCGCTCGGCCTGGATTGGCGGGGTTGAAGGAGTCTCCAATACCTGCGCCCCGGAAGGGATGCCGGTGGTCGGGACCATGCCCCACGCGTTCGTGATGTGCTACGAAAAGCCCGAAGATGCCTGGCGCTCGTTCGACCGTCATGCCCCAAAAGACGTGCCGAGGATCATGCTCTGCGACACGTACTGCGATGAGAAGTCCGAGTCCCTGCGGGCAGCGGAGTGCGGGGCAACCGCAGTCCGGCTCGACACCCCTCGGTCGCGGCGGGGCAACATGCGCGCGATCATCGAAGAAGTCCGCTGGGAGCTCAACATGCACGGGCATACGAGCGTGAAGATATTCCTCTCTGGAGGCGTGACCCGCGAGGATGTCGCCACCTACCGGGACATCGTGGATGCATTCGGGGTCGGCGGCGCTATTGCAAACGCGCCGGTCATCGATTTTGCCATGGACATCGTGGAGATCGAAGGAAAAGCCAAAGCCAAGCGGGGGAAGAGGAGCGGCGTCAAGCAGGTCTACGATCTTGTCTGCGGAGACCGCCGCACCCTGCCCGTGGCATCGGTTCCCCCGGCGGGGTCGACACCCATCATCACCCGCTTTGTGGAGAACGGCCGGGTCACGAGCCGCCCCGACATGCAGGAGGCCCGCGACCGGCTCTTAAAAAAGATACTGGCCCTCACAGAGCCCAGGGCAAAAAAGTGAGGGCAGACAAACAATTCTTTTAACCTATGGCATCCTAGTAGTTAGGAGCGGGCCGGTAGATCAGTGGTAGATCGCTTCCTTGGCATGGAAGAGGCCGCGGGTTCAATTCCCGCCCGGTCCACTGTTTTTCCCGCTTCTTGTTCTTATGAACTCCTCAACGTTCTTCGCAGGTCATTCTTTTGCGATTGCTGGCGCTGATGACTGTTTTGTTGCCGGCGATTTTCTTTAATGATATAACGATAACACAATGGACGAGTCCCCCTGTTGCTCAGCCATCATCAACATTCGAACGTTGATGGAAAATCTCAAAAACTGGGGGGGTCAAGGGGGCGCTCTCCCTGGGCCGCCTCCCCATCAGGGGGAGAGAGGGGGTCACCCTCGTTTTGGGTTCGCTGACATTATACGAGACACGCCCCCCACCAGCCAATGATTATATGCTTGGAAGTATAGGCTTTGACTGGAGCAACCATGCGTATCCGAGACCTCATCCTTCCGGAGGACAAGATCTTCTTTGCCCTTTTTTCGCAGATGGCGGAGAAGATCAACGAAGCCTCGACTACCTTAAACGAGATCACCCACGAACTCCCCGAAGGGACCGAGAAGGCCCACAAGGTCCGGCAGATCGAACACCACGGGGACGAGATCACAAAGAAGATCTACGAACAGCTCAACGAATCGCTCATCACCCCGCTCGAACCGGACGAGATCGCCCGGCTGGCGCCGGCATTCGACGATGTGCTCGACAAGATCGACTGGGTGACCCACCAGCTCTGCAACTACGAGATCCCCGCAACCAACGATGTGCTCAAGGAATACTCGTACCTGATCCTGCTCTCGGCAACCGAGATCACCCACGCGGTCGATACCCTTGCCACGCTCAAGGATCACGAGGGGGTCATGGCCCATACCGCCGAGATCGGCCGGCTCTACAACCTCTCCACCGAACTCCTCTCCCGGGCCATCGTCGAACTCTTCAAGACAAAAGATCTCCTCCTGATAATCAAGTTCAAGGATATCTACGAGGGCATGGCAAAAGTGATGGAGAAGTGCAATGATGTCGGGCACGCCTTGAGCGACATCGCCATGAGCCATTCATGATCGGCATGGATCCGCTCATCCTCTTTGGTATCATCCTTGCGCTCGCCCTCAACTTCGTCAACGGGCTCAACGATGCCTCGCATTCCATTGCCACGGTGGTTGCCACCCGGGCGCTTTCCCCGGGGAAAGCCGTCCTGTACACCGCGATCTGCAACATGATCGGCCCGTTCCTGTTCACGACCGCCGTTGCCGCCACCATCGGCACGGCGATTGTCGGCAAAAGCGGCCTGACCCCCCTGTCGATTGTTGTTGCCATGGGTGCTGCGATCATCCTCGTTTTCGTAGCCACCCGGGCCGGCATCCCGCTCTCGAGCAGCCACGCAATGGTCGGGGGCCTTCTCGGGGCGGGCATTGCCGTGGGTGGACTTGCCGCCGTCATCCTGCCGGGCTGGGATGTCTGTGTCCAGGTCATCATCTACGGCCTGATCGGCGCCATCATCGGTGCGGTCATCCTCGGGCTCTTCACGGCATCGTTCCGGGAAGAGGTCCGGCTGGGCATCCTGCTCGGGGCAGTCTGCGGGGCGGCCCTGATCATCCCGGCTCTCATGCTCCTTGGGACGATCAAGATATCCGGCCTGCTTGCCATCGTGCTCTTCATCTTCATCTCGCCCATCATCGGCATTATCGGGGCTTTTGTCTTCGACATCCTCATCTCCCATGCATTCAGGCACTCCCGCCAGAACCGGATGAAGCGGATCTTCCAGCCGCTCCACGTGCTGGCCTGCCTGGTCCAGGCAACCGCCCACGGGGCAAACGACGGCCAGCACGCGGTCGGGGTCATCACAGCGCTGCTCGTCTCCTCGGGGATCCTGCTCACGTTCGACGTCCCGACCTGGGTCATCCTCACATCCGCGATTGCCATCGGGCTTGGCACCTGTTTTGGCGGGTGGGCCGTTGTTGACAAGATGGCAAAAGAGATCACCAAGATCCGCCCGTACCAGGGATTCTGCGCAGCCACCGCCAGCAGCGCCATCCTCGTGCTGGTCACCGAGCGGGGCATCCCGGTCTCCTCCACGCACGCCATCAACGGGGCGATCATCGGGGTCGGGGCAACCCGGGGCAAGAATGCCGTGCAGTGGCGGGTTGTCCGCGAGATGATGGAGGCATGGGTCATCACCATCCCGCTTGCCCTGATCGTTGCTTACGCCGGGTACTTCGTTGTTGCCTTTGCCGCAGGCCTGGTATAGGGCCCACTATATTCCGCTATATTTTTTAAGAACCTTCACCGATTACCACTGGGTTTGTTATGGGTTTACGGGAATTGCTGATACCCCAGGATAAGGCATTTTTTGATTTATTCGAGAAGCAGGCTGCAATCAATAAGGAAGCTGCCTGGCAGCTCGTTGCACTGACCGAGGATTTCACCAATGTCAAGGAGAAACGCCACCAGATAGAGCTGCTCGAACAGAAAGGGGATATTCTCACCCACGATATCTACAACCAGCTCAACCGGACCTTCATCACGCCGCTTGACCCGGAAGAGATATCCCGGCTCGCATCGGCGCTTGACGATGTCCTGGACTACATCGACGGCGCAACCGAGAAGATGTACTATTACGGTATCGAGTCAACCGACATCCACATGGTCGAACTGGCAAAGTTGATCCACATGTCCACGGCCGAGCTCGAGAGTGCGGTCAAGGGTATCCGCTCCATCAAGGATCCCCGGTATATCGATGAACGCTGCATAGAGGTCAACCGGCTCGAAAATCTCGCCGACGACGTGCTTGCCCATGCCGTGACGGATCTCTTCAAGACGACCGACGCGATCACGATCATCAAGCTCAAGGATATCTACGAACACCTTGAGACCGCAACGGACTACTGCGAGGACGTAGCGAACGTGCTGTCCGATATCGCGATCCGGCACTCATGACCGGGTACCTGTGAGGGACTGGAATGTTCGAAGCAACGTGGGAACTTGTAGTTATCATCATAGGGATTGCGCTTGTCTTTGATTTCACCAACGGGTTCCATGATTCCGCGAACTCCATTTCAACGGTGGTCTCCACAAAAGTCCTCTCCCCGAGAAATGCAGTTGTCTTTGCTGCATTTTTCAATTTCATCGCCGCATTCGGCTTTGGCGTTGCAGTAGCAAGCACGGTCTCCAAGATCATCCATCTCGAAGTCGTTCCGATGAACGTAATTCCCTATATCATTCTCGGGGCACTGGCCGGTGCCATCACATGGAACATCATCACCTGGTTCTTTGGTCTTCCCACCTCCTCATCCCATGCCCTTATCGGGGGACTTGCCGGGGCAGGGATTGCAGCGGCCGGACTTGCCGCGATCAAGTGGTCAACGGTCGAGCTTGTCGTTACCTTCATGATCCTCTCCCCGCTCATCGGGCTTGCCTGCGGGTTCCTGTTCATGGCAGCCGTGCTCTGGCTGACAAGGAAAGCAAACAAACCGTCAGCGGAGAGTTATTTCAAACGGTTGCAGCTCTGCTCTGCTGCTGCGTACAGTTTCAGCCACGGGACGAACGATGCCCAGAAGACCATGGGGATCATCCTGCCGCTTCTCTTTTCGATTGGGTATTTCGGGGCGAGCGTGGATCCGAACAACCTGCCGATGCCCCTGTGGGTGATCCTCGCATCATATTCTGCCATCGCGCTTGGCACCCTCTCGGGAGGATGGCGCATTGTGAAAACCATGGGATATAAGATCACCAAGCTCCGGCCGGTACACGGGTTTGCGGCAGAGACTGCCGGTGCGGCAACCATCCTTGGGGCATCGGTTGCAGGTATTCCGGTAAGCACCACCCATGTGATCTGTTCATCCATCATGGGTGTCGGGACGACCATGGGATCCAGTACAGTCAAATGGGGTGTTGCCCGGAGCATCATGTTTGCCTGGATCCTCACGATCCCGATCAGTGCCGCCATCGGGTTTGTTGCATTCGCGGTGATCCGGGTGTTTGTCGGGTACTGATTTTACGCAGTATTGAGACACTACCAAAAAAAATTCTCCCTTTTCTCAAGAAGATTAAAAAAGGATTTTAATTTCAACATTATGCTGTGCCTGACGACAGTTTCTCCATCTCGGCATCCTGCTCATCAAAGTACGTCTCCAGGTAGGTAAGGGTCTCAAGATCAACATCTGCGTAAGTATGACCACCGATCTCAAACGGGTTGTCCATATCCCGGATCAGGAGCAACAGGCCGATCAGCATACTGGCGATTACCGCAAAAATGATCATTCCCTCGAAATAAGGGTCAATTTTTACGAATAAGAGGAGAAGGATGACGCTTCCTGTTGCAATCTCGGCAAGAGCATAGGCCGCAGGAATGAAATCGGTCCTGATTATGACTTCAATCCGGTTGGTCATTTTATCAATCGCCCCCAGTTCATTGCGCAGTTTCGCAATCAGCGGGGGCGCGACATTCAGGTAGGCCAGGGTCCTGATATCATTATTGATTTTGTTCATTTCATGGTTAACATCGTGAAGATTGAAGTTATTCTCCTTAAAGCAGGTATTAATGATACGAAGCAGATCCCGCACATGCAATCGCAGCACACGTGCAGGAGCCTCGTCCGTGAGCGGGAGTACACGGCTGTCGTTATAAAGGGCTTTAAGCGAGGCGGCCAGATCCCCGCCGACTTTTTCGCTCTCCTTGAAGTCAGTGAAAGTTCCGGTAAAAATAATCGCAATCGTAAAGATTGCGCCGGTTATGAACGCGCCTACTACCGGGTTGATAGGGACGGTATCAAACCCATACAGGTCGATAAGTGTGCGTGGCACAAGGAGGATCAGCATAATGATCACTGCTTTGATCATAATGCCCCACTTTTTTTTGAACTCCAAATCCATACACCAAGTGTTCACGTTTAAGCATGATAGGGAGATCGGTTTAATTTTTGCAGGAATCTGTTGGAAAAAGGTTTGGAGGTGACCATCGTTCCACCCGGCTTTCCCTATCGAAGGCATCAGGTAGAAGGGGAGGCTGGGTGCGGGACGGGGATCTTGCCCGGGCAATTCTGGTACTGGCCAGGATCACGGATTGCCTCACATCCATTAGCGCATTCATTAGCTTCGTGGCATTTGCCATGACCTGGGTGGTTATCGGGCACCAGCCGGGCAGGGCGCTCCCGTGATGAAACACGGGGAACCGTTACCCATTCCTTTTTTATCTCGCAGTGAGGAGATTGATCATCTGCCTGCCGTACTGACCGGCCCCGGGGGTCCGGGAGTTCCGGCCCGTGCGGGAGGGTTATCCTGATGACCGGGACCGCCAGGCCCGGATGCGACAGACCGTGATACCCATGGAACCCCTCATCCTGTTTGGGATCCTGCTTGCCCTTGCTCTCGCGTTTGTCAACGGGCTCAACGATGCTTCGCACTCAATCGCAACGGTTGTCGCTACCCGGGCGCTCTCCCCGGCAAAGGCCGTCTTTCTCACGGCGCTGTGCAACATGGCGGGGCCGTTTATCTTCACGACCGCGGTCGCCGCAACGATCGGGACTGCCATCGTCACCGGGAACGCCATGACCCCGGTCTCGATCATCGTTGCCATGGGGGCAGCCATCCTCCTGATCTTTGTCGCAACCCGGGCAGGCCTTCCGCTTTCCAGCAGCAACGCGATGATCGGCGGCCTGATGGGCGCGGGTGTCGCGGTCGGGGGCCTTGGGGCAGTCATCCTCCCGTCATCCGCGACCGTGGTGCAGGTACTTATCTACGGCCTGACAGGCGCAGTCATCGGTGCCTGCATCCTTGGCACCCTGACAAAGATCCTTGGCGAAGATATCCGGCTCGGAGCACTTCTCGGGGGGATCTGCGGGGGAGCGATCATCATCCCGGTCCTGATGGTCGCAGGCATGCTCAGGCTCTCGGGCCTGCTTGTCGTGGTGCTCTTCATCTTCATCTCCCCCATCCTCGGGATGGTCTCGGCCTTCACGTTCGATCTTGTCATCACCCACCTCTTCCAGCACTCCCGCCAGAACCGGATGAAGCGGATCTTCCAGCCGCTCCATGTCCTCTCCTGCCTTGTGCAGGCAACCGCCCATGGCGGGAACGACGGCCAGAACGCCATCGGCCTGATCGCGGCGCTGCTCGTGGCCTCCGGGACCCTCGCGGCCTTTGCCGTGCCGCTGCCCGTCCTGCTGGCCGGGGCGATCGCGATCGGCCTCGGCACCTGTTTCGGGGGATGGCAGGTTGTGGACAAGATGGCAAAAGGGATCACGAAGATCCGTCCCTACCAGGGATTCTGCGCTGCCACCGCGAGCAGCGGGACGCTTGTCATGGAGACGCTTTATGGGATCCCGGTCTCTTCAACGCATGCCATCAACGGGGCAATCGTGGGCGTCGGGGCAACCCGGGGAAAGGATGCCGTGCAGTGGCGGGTTGTCCGGGAGATGATGACTGCGTGGATAATCACCATCCCGCTCGCGTTTGCCTGTGCGTTTGCAGGATATGAGATCATCTCGGTGATCCTGTCACTCGGGGGATGAACGGGGGGGCCCGGACCTGAAAAGCCCTGTGAAATAAAGTCCTCTTAAAATGCCCCGTTTGCCAATCGGATCCCGATTTGAAAACCCGGATTTTTGAGGGTCGCGTTTTTTTGCGAATTATACGACACAGTTTTTGAGAGATGCCTGCATTGTCCCCTGTTTACTCATATGAGGGGGATTCCGGGGGTTTTAAAACGGTCAATATATTCCCTTTTGGTTGCTCACGGAGGTGTTTTTCCGGATTGGAGATTGGCCGGGGAACCGGTGGGGGGGCCGGATCCGGGGGAGAGTAAAAATCTCAGAACACAGATCCAGCAGATTCTTCCGGATGGGGAAGCAGGTTTTGTAATTGTGGGGACATCGAGCCCACAATAGGGGGATATGCGGGGGGAAAATTCCGGCAGCGTATAACCGGTGCCAACGGTAATTTGCTGCCAGTCCGGCGACCCTCCCTCCTCGCAACTTTTGCGCACAGCAATTCCCCCGCACCGCACCCCGTTTCTCCCAAATCCCGCGTAAAATCCCCCATTTTCGCTTCTCAAAATTTATTCATCCACGCACATTACCTCCCGCATCCTATATGGATATGTCAAAGGGCCCCGCGACAGCGAAGAACCCTCAAAAAGGTTCTTCAGTCCATCCGGTTCGGCCGAACCGGCCGGATAAACCCGCGAGGTTCCAGGCAGGCACAAGGAAAAGCCCGGGGGGGACGGAGTCCTCCTCCAGAAATCCCGGATGCCAGCCGGAATCCCGCCAGCACAACAAAACAAGGAGGTAACAAACTATGGGAGATTTCATTCAGAAAACAACGGTAAAGACAGCGGTCCGCAAGCTCGCGAACCCGATTGCAGATGTGGCGGCGTTCAACACGATCGTCCAGTCGGTCATCACCGGCAACCCGTTTGCCGCTGTAGCCTATGAGAGCGCCGGCGTGAACCATGCGCCGGTGGAGAAGACGAAGGAGACCTACGTGACAAAAGTGTTCTACCAGGACTCGAACGCAAAGACCGTAGGCAACGAGTCCGGGAGGTTCAACACCATTGCCGGGTTCAATGCCGGCGCAACGGCACTCATCGGAAGTGCCGACCTTGCATCAGCCCACGGGGGCACTGCGATCCGGGACACCGACAACGAGACCTACTCGGCAACCCTGAAGTGCCGCGACGCAAACGGGGAGATCTACATGATCACCTTCGGCCGCGACAGCGTGAGCCTCTCCTCGTACTCGGATGAAGCAATCCGGACAAAGGTCGAGACCTGGGCCGACTCGGTCGCAGCGCTTGCCTGAGGCGATTTCCGAACACCCGGGAGGAGGAACTCCCTCTTCCCACAATTGGAGGCATACACTATGGAAACAGAAACATTAGGGCTCATCCTCGGGGCGGTCCTCCCCCTCTACCCGGTCCTGTTCGCTATCCACCAGAGGATCGGCAGGTACGACGAGGTCGTGGAGGAGTTCAAGCGGCTCCGGGACGAGCACGACCATATCATGGAGGCATACCATGGAAACTGATACCGCACCGGTTGCAGTCGTGACCGGCCTGTACCGGGGCACCTTTTCCGGTCTCGAACCGCTCTCAAAGGACACCCCGCTCACGCAGGAAGAGGTCCGGCGCAACCCGGTCTTCTACGAGCTCGAACTGAACCCGGGGCAGGAGGACGCAGACCTGATCATCGATGTGATCTACGACAACCTCTCGCCCCTCCGGCTCCAGGATCTCATGCGGGGAACAGACATCCCGCGTGGCATCCGGTTCTGGCCGGACTGGTTCGAGATCCCGCCTTACCGCGAGATGCGGGACGCGGACGGCCGCAGGGTCTATCCCCGGGCGCCGGGCACCCACACGATCCGGATCCGGACGGCCCGGAGAAAGCAGAGCCAGCGGGGAGTGGTCCGGGACTTCAGCCCGGCAAACGGCGGATACACGAGCCCGGTCTTCGAGCTCGCGATTGCGGGGGAAACGGTCGATGACCGGGAATGAAGACTTCGGGCACTGGGCGTAACCAATCGCCCGGCCGGGCAGGAACACCTGCACAGCCATAACGGTCTCTCTAGTGAGAGGAAGTAATCGTCTCTTTTTTTTAACCGGAATCCGGCCCGGTCATTCACTTTCATGGCTGACAGGCAATCCTGCGTTAATCCGTTCGAGATCCTCGAGATTATTGATATTGGTAAATGTCCGGAGCATAGGATCGAGCTTCCGCAACTCCTCAACGGGCACGTACCGGGGATTGATGCTGCGGAGCATCGAATGGAGTGAACAGGACTCATGCTCTTTGAAAAATTTGAGAAGGGCGGACCTCCGGTAGACTGCATGGAGCGGCTCGTTCATATCGTAATTCCAGCTGGGTATAGCGGCATCCCGGTCACCGATGGCTTCGAAAAGATAACGCACAATGCCGGCTTCGATGCAGGGCATATCGCATGCAGATACAAAAAGGGTCTCACCCTTTGCGGCAAGTGCGCCGGCATGCAGGCCGCCAACCGGGCCGGTTCCCTTCCTGTGGTCCGCGATACAACGGATCCCGTCCAGGTGGCAGAACCGTTTGCCCTGCACGGGATCTTTTGCAACGAGAATGATCTCGTCAACAACAGGTTCAATGGTGCCGACAAGCCGTTCGATAAAGGTCCTGCCCTCATACACGAAGAAATATTTCTCACGCCCGTTGGCACGCCTTGCTTCCCCGCCAACAAGGATTACTGCCGAACGTCTCACTGTGTTCATCTTCGCGCATCACTCCCAGGGATCTGGTACCCGCCGGTCTTGTTACCGGGTCAGAGGAACCGGTATTTCTCCCTTGCAGGGATTTGTTTCCACGAGACACGGTTCTGATAATGCTGGCCATGAACCGGCAGATTGTATACCGTTGCCTGACCACAATTGCGCCTGAATATTATTTAAAAAAATGGTCAGGAACGCGCACGTTACTTCCTGCAGGGTTAAAGACGACCGGGTAAACCGTGTTGCTTCCGGTGCCAGGGAGCCGGGCACGTTCTCGGTTCCCCACGGGACAGGATATGCCCTGAACGGATCTCCCGCGATAACCCGGGACCTGCGTACCAGTCCGGGGCATAACGGCGATACTCATACCATCAGATGTATCTATGAAAAGACTAAAAGTAAATGATCATGGCGGAAAAACCAACCTGCGAACGCTGTGGAAAGGAAGCTATCGGGTTCCAGTCAATGGAAGGCGGTTTTGAATATGTCTGTTCAGACCATGCCGACAGCCTTCTCCTTGCACTCAAACCCGGTGAGAAAAAAGTGTACGGTGTCTGTTATCTCGAACGGTACACCTGATGCCGGATCAGTACCCGGAATAATAAAAAACCAGGAGAAAAAAACCATGGCGGAAAAACTGAAATGTGAATACTGTGAGAAGAATGCAATCGGGATCCAGTCGCTTGGATCCTGTGTCTCGTATGTCTGCCGGGACCATGCCGACAGTTCCCTTCTCGCACTCAAACCCGGTGAGAAGCAGGCGTACGATTATTGTTATCTCGAACGATTCAACATCGCTGATCAGTGAGGTTTTCCAACAACGATTGAGGCATTCAGGTCCTCCCTGTTGCCAAAAAAATTTCCCGGAGAACCGGACAAGACCCGGGTTCACACCCGGACCTCAGCATAAAAAACACGATAGCATACAAGGGCTCCCCGCCCCGGCACCTCTTTTCGTACGGCCGGGAAGGAACGTCGTATAATTTATATATCCACGCACAGGTCTGTCGGGGAGGTGGCGTTTATCGCAAGGGGGTATGAGGTAACGAGGTGTGACAGGGTTCTCAGGTCAGGTTATGGTGATACTTGTGTGTGTGTGCTGGCCTTACTCTGAGGTGACTCATCGTCAGACAGAGATCCCCTGCCCCACCCCACCAGGTTCTTAAAAAATAATTGATGTAAGCTGGCTTTTCCAGCTTCTGGCATGGGGGGGTATTTCCTGATCTTTTTTTGGTTCTTACTTCCGGACCGGGTTGAACACGTTCACGTAGATCATGTCGCTGCCGGTGTTGTGGAGCCGGCCGCGCTCGGCACTCTCTTCAGCAAACGCCATGAGCGGGAGTTCCATGTCAACACCGGGGGTGTGGCCGAACATCTTCTCGAGCTCGACCTGCTGGGCGTGCATGAAAAGCGCGTTCGGGATATCGGCCGGGCAGAGTTCCTGGCACTGGCCGCAGTTCACGCACGAGTCCGCGATGTGGGAGAACCGGATCAGGTGGAACATGAAGTTCGGCGGGAGTTCACCGGGCTTGACATAAGCCGGGTTCTTGGTGGTGCAGTCCACGCAGTAGCAGATCGGGCAGGCCTCGATACAGGAATAACACTTGATGCACCGCGAGGTCTCGCTCATGATCTTCTTCAGGCGGTCCTTGCCCTCCCCGAGTGCCTCGAAGTCGTGCTTGCGCCACTTGTCGCCGAGCTTGAGCATTGCACCCTCGACCTTTCCACGGATCTCAAGACCCTTGGGGTTGGCAGCTTCAGTTTCAAGAAGCCCTTTCTTGACAGCACCTTCGAGAAGCTTTGCACCCTTCTCGGAGCAGACCTCAACAAAGGTAGCCTTGCCGGCCCGGGGTCCGATGACACCCCAGTTCCCGCAGGCAAGGTCGGCCTGCCGTGGGATCTTCATCTTGCAGCGCCGGCAGTTGCTGCGTCGGCCATAGCCTGCTTCTTCGAGTTCATCGACAGAGATACCCTTGTGGCCTCCCTCGTACTCGATGATGAACTGGCCCTTGTCAATCTCTTCCTTGTGGACCACGTTCGGGTCAACGCCGTACTTCTCGGCAATCATCTTCCGGGCAAGGACCGGGCTGACCGACCCGCCGCAGTTGACACCGATCAGGATGATGTTGTCGAGGTTGATCTGCTTGCGCTTGGCCAGTTCAAAGAACGCCATTGCATCGCAGCCCTTGACCGTGACACCGATCTTCATGTCCGCAGCGCCGTCCAGGTACTTCTTGATGAGTTTGGGCAGGAGCAGGGTACCGCAGTGGAGTGAACCGGCGGTCTTTGCAAGATCCCCAGGATCCGATATCAGGATCGGCTGTGCATCGTAGAGATCCGTCCCCTTGGTGACAACGAGAACCGCATCGACTGCCTTTGATTCGAGCGCGAATTTCCAGAGTGCAGTTACTGCGCCCCCGAGTTCGGCCTTCTTCTTGATCTCCTCGTCATTCGTCCACGCGTAAAGCATATCGCCTTTCTTTGTCATCTTCAGGCCTCCTTGATCTTCTCTATCTTACAGGAACAGGCCTTGAACTCGGGGATCTTTGCAACAGGATCGAGCGCATTGTGGGTGAGCAGGTTTGCAGCACATTCGATATAGTGGAACGGGATGAAGACAACACCCTTCTTGATGTCCTTTGTGATGCGGACGCCTATCGTGATCTCTCCCCTGCGGGAGATCGCTTTCACCATCTCCTTGTCCTTGACACCCAGATCCTTTGCATCCAGGGGATTGACCTCGATCCAGCCCGTGGGCTCTTCGCGCTCAAGGTCGGGTGAGCGGCGGGTCATGCTGCCGGTGTGCCACTGCCAGATGCAGCGGCCGGTGGTCAGGATGAACGGGTACTCCTTATCCGGAACTTCTGCCGGGGGTTTCCACTCGATCGGGGTAAAGATACCAAGACCGTCCGGGTGGGAGAACTTCTCCTTGTGGAGGATGGGGGTACCCGGGTGCTCCTTTGTCGGGCAGGGCCAGTGGAGGGCTTCGGGCTTCTCGAGCCGGGCATAGTCCATGCCGGCATAGGACGGGGTGACCTTCGTGATTTCCGTGAAGATCTCTTCTGCGCTCTTGTACGGGAACTGCTTCTCGTATCCCATGTATTTTGCTATCTCGCTGATGATCAGCCAGTCGACCTTGGCCTCGCCGGGCGGGTCCTGCGCCTTTCTCCATTTCTGGACACGGCGCTCGGTCGAGGTCTGGGTGCCGTCCTTCTCGGCATAGCAGGTTGCCGGCAGTACGACATGGGCAAGCTGGGCGGTCTCGGTCAGGAAGATATCCTGCACGACAATGAACTCGGCGTTCCTGAGTCCCTTCTCCACGTGGTGGAGGTCCGGGTCGGAGAGCATCGGGTTCTCGCCCATGATGTAGACGCACTTGACCTTGCCGGGCTCGTCGGCAAGGGTGTTGATGAGGGTCGTGACCGTGAGGCCGACTTTGCCCTCGGCGATCTCGCAGCCCCAGGCGTCTTCCATCTTCTTCTTCATCTCAGGCACGAGCACCGACTGGTACCCTGAGTAAACGTTTGCGAGGGCTCCCATGTCGCAGGCGCCCTGCACGTTGTTCTGGCCACGCAGTGCGCAGATACCCGTGCCGGGTCTCCCGAGGTTGCCGGTCAGCATCTGGAGGTTTGCAACCGACTTGACGTTGTCGACACCGGTCGTGTGCTGGGTGATACCCATCGAGTAGAGAACTGCCGACTGGCCGGACTTCCCGAACCATTCTGCGGCAGTGATGATGTCAGCTGCTGGGACGCCGGTGATCTTCGATACGTTCTCAGGAGAGTAAGCATCCTTCATCACGACTTCTTTGACCTTCTCGAAGTCTTTTGTCCTCTTGGCGATGAACTCCTTGTTCTCCCAGCCGTTCTTGAGGATCAGCTGCATGAAACAGTTCAGTAAGGAAACATCGGTACCGGAGTAGAACTGGAGGTGCAGGTCGGCTATCTTCCCGGTGGGCGTGAGCCTCGGGTCGGCGTAGATGATCTTTGCGCCATTTGCCTTGGCCTGCATGATGCGCCGGCCAATCAGCGGGTGCTGTTCGAACGTGTTGGTCCCGATGACAAGGAGGCACTTGGATTCGGCAATGTCTGCAATGGACTGGGTCATTGCACCGGATCCAAAAGCTCCGGCCAGGCCAACGACCGTTGACGCATGGCAGAGCCGGGCACAGTGGTCGATGTTGGGCGTCTTCATGACCGCACGGGCAAACTTCTGCATTAAGTAGTTCTCTTCATTGGAGACCCGGGCGGACGCGAGGCAGGCCATCTCTTCGCCTTTGTACGACTTGAACTTCTGGGCGATGAGCTTGTAGGCTTCGTCCCAGCTTGCTTCGACAAACTTCCCGTCCTTTTTGATGAGCGGCTTTGTCAGCCGATCGGAGTTGTTGACGAACTGCCAGGCATAGTTGCCCTTGGGACAGAGCTTGCCTTCATTGACCGGATTGCGCTGCCAGGGCTGGACGCCGACAACCTTCTTGTCCTTGACGACAAGGTTGAAGCCGCACCCGGTCCCGCAATACGGGCACGTAGTTGGTACATACTTGAATTCCATGTTTATACACACCTTTTGATAATGAGAATACAAGTCCGTCCCTATTTAAAGCAAACGAAAATTTTTTAAAAAATGATTAATATCAGGGGGTTTAATACTCACTTAAGCCAATGACAGGTAAAATGAATTTGTTAATAGCAGGCTGTAATCAAGTGCTCGTCATGTATTTCAGAACCGCAGGATCCCGGGAAGCGCGCAGGACATGAAAAAAAAACCCCGCGTACTGCCGATTGTTACCGATATTGTCCAGACCGCGATCACTTCGGTTGAAGGGATCACCTTCACCAGGCATTCCGTATGCCCTGCATGCGGCGGATCCCTGAGCGGGTACGATATCAAGCGGAAACAGTTTGCGCATATTGTCACCCGAGACGGGAAGAGAACGATCTATGTCGATATCAGGAGGTTTTCCTGCAACAGCTGCCACCGGTTCTGTCTCGCGGATAACCCGTTCTACCCCGATACCCGGATCGGTTCCGTTCTGATCGATCTCTGCATTGCATTGTCCATGACAATGCCAGTCAACCGTGTGCCGGCATACCTTGAGACCATCGGCGTTCTCGTTGACCGCTCCAGCTGCCGTCTCTATGTCCAGCACATCAGCGGCTGTTACGTCCGGACCAATGTCCGCTACATCGATATTAACGAGAAATTCGGCATACACCTGCCCATCTCGGTCCTCTCACTCTTTGCCATCGAAACCGAGCTTGACGAAGGGGAGCATATCGACGAATCAGATGTGATTGCGGCCTGCGGTTTTCCATCGGTGCCACGGAAAGCAAGGAATTTCCCGCTTCCGCTGAAACGATGGATCAACCGGGATGAACCGGGCTACTGAGGGGCCGGCGGGACCATCATACGGCGGTTCTGTCGTCCCGATCCGGCAGTACGTGAATTGCCGTTGCCTTGACGCCGGCGACGATGGTTGTCCCAACCGTTAACTCAAGCTCGGTGCAGGAGCGGCGGGTGATAAGGGCGGCAAGGACAAAACCGCAGTCCACGATGACCCGGACAAACGGGCCGGACGGGACGAGCTTTGTGATCCGGCCGGGGAACTGGTTGCGCACGCTGGACTTTCCACCGGATGCATCGGCCGGTGTCAGGGACACTTCTTCGGGCCGGATAAAGAGGACGGCACGCTGCCCTGTTTTGAGATCCGTCAGCGCCTCAAGAAATGTCTCCCCTACCCGGATCAGGGCGTGACCTCCCTGGTTCCCGGTGACTATCCCGCCATGGATTGCATCGATTCCCACGAACCGGGCGATCTCCCCACCGGCCGGCTGGTAAAAGATCTCGCCGGGATTTCCCGTCTGGACCAGCCTGCCGTTCATGACAACCCCGATCCGGTCCGCGAGCCGCTGACCCTGGATCATATCGTGGGTGGACATGATGATCGTGGTACCGAACTCCCGGTTGATCCGGACGATAAGGTCCTCGATCATATCCGATGAGACCGGGTCGAGGTTCGCGGTCGGCTCGTCAAGGAGGAGGACGTCAGGTTCCGTTACCATGGCCCGGGCAATCGCAACCCGCTGCATCTCTCCCCCGGAGAGGGTCGGTGCCCTCCGGTCCGCGAAATGGAAAAGACCTACCAGGTCAAGAGCCTCGGGAACTTTCCTTGTGATCTCCTGCTGCGACATGCCCCGGAATTTCAGGCCGAACGCCACGTTCTCCGCCACGGTTACGTTGAGCACCGCGGGTTTCTGGAAGACCATGCCCATGCGGCGTCGGATAAGCAGCCGGGTGTTCTCTGAAGCCGAAGTGTCCGTGCCATCGAAGAATATTTTTCCGGATGTCGGGATATCAAGAAGATCGATGAGACGGATCAGGGTAGTCTTGCCGCTCCCGCTTGGGCCGATAACGGTAAAGATCTCCCCTTTCCGGATCTCAAGGGAGATCTCCTTTACCAGCTCTTTGGATCCGAACGCTTTGGTGAGGTGTTCGATCCGGATCATCCCTGCGGACCCCCTCTCATCCACGGGGAATCAGGGGATATTCCTGACGTGATGAGGTTGAGGACTACGACAACGACAAGGGCAACCGTAAGGAGGAGGATCCCAAGCGCAATGGAAAAACCAAATTTTCCCATTCCCGTTTCAAGTGTTATTGCGGTAGTAAGAACCCGGGTTTGCGTGTCAATATTTCCCCCAACCATCATCGCGACCCCTACTTCTGCGATTGCCCGGCCGAACCCGAGGACGACTGCACTGAGAATGGCAAACCGGGCCTCTTTGATGATCTCAACGATCTTCTGGAAGTTCGTTGCACCCAGGGACACGAGCGTATCGCTGATGTTACGGTCAACCCCGCCGAGCGCCGATATGACAAGGCCCATCATGATGGGAATGATGAGGACGGTCTGCCCGAGGATCATGCCTGCAGGGGTAAAGAGGAGGCCGAGGAATCCCAGCGGCCCGGCCTTCGAGATGAGGAGGTAGAGCACGAGACCGACAACGACTGTCGGGACGGAATAGAGGGTCTGGATGAGGATCATGAGAGCCCGCTTGCCGTAGAATTCGTGGAAATGGATGAATCCCCCGGCCGGGATAGCGATGAGGGCTGCAAGGATCGTTGCTGAAAGGGAGATGTAGAGGGAGAGGGCCGCGATCTGCATAACATCGGGATTGAGCGTGACTATCAGGTTGACTGCCTGGCTTAGTCCATCTGCGATATCGTTCAACCCGGTTCACTCCATTCTTATAACGGCTCTCGTGGATATGCAATCCTGCCAAAGAGGCAGATCCTTTAAAGATCCTTTGAGTATCTTTACTCTTTTTCCATGGATAATAATGAAATGATCAGGTTACTTCCGGTATCCAAAACGACACCCGTTATCCCGTTCATTCACCGGCACGATACTGATGCGTTCTTCTCTCGCCGGGATCGAAAATCCCCCACCCGACGCTTGACGAGATTACAAGGGGCAATCGCGATCTTCCGTTCCTGTGACCCCGTCAAAAAAAGGTTGGGTTAAATGCCGGATCCCCTGACCGGGGCGGGCGCAATCACGGTTGCCGGGGTGCTGTAGTCCCCGACATTTCCAGCCGGTGCATCCGGGACGGTTACGGTCATCGGGATGAAGAGGGACTTGCCGTACGTGTCGACACCATAGCTGCCGATCTCAGCCTGAGTCGCCGGGTCGATTAAGAAGTTGATGAAGGTGTTGGCCATCTTGATCTTATCCGCCGGCTGCTTGTCGTTGTAGACTGTCATCACGCTGTAGATGTTGAGCAGGCTTGCGCCTTTACTGACAACCGGGACAAGAGCGAGCTTCTGCTGGTAGGCAAGATAGGTGCCTTCATCGGTCAGGGTATATGCGCCCTTCTCGTTTGCCATCTGGAGCGTCTCTCCCATGCCCTTGCCGGTCTCTATGTACCAGGCACCGGACTTTTCGATCTGGTTGGTGTAGTTGTACTTGGCATTCGTCCAGATCTTCTGTTCGGCAGTGTGGGTGCCGGAACTGTCACCACGGGAAATAAAAGCAACTCCGGCGGTCTTGTTCATGCCATTGAGATAGAGTGTCGTGAAGGCGGCTTCCGGGGTCATATTCTTGATGCCCGCGGGATCATTTGCCGGGCCGACAATGATGAACGAGTTCGAGGCAAACGAACGCCGGTTCAGGCCATAGCCGTCCTTCATGAATGCCAGTTCCTGGCTGGGAGAGTGGACGAGCAGGACATCCACATCACCGCGCTTGGCAAGTTCAATCGCCTTGCCGGTTCCCTGCGCCGTGATCTTCAGCGTGATATTGTACTTTTTCTCGAATATCGGCTGGAGGTAATTGAGGAGCTTGGTATCGGACAGGCTTGTCGTTGTCGCAACGAGGAGCGTCTTATCGGTGACCGCCGCGGTTGCGGGAGCTGTCGTTGCCGGGGGGTTTGTGGTTGCTGCCGGCGCTGAGCTGGTACATCCGGCCAGGAGAACAGTTACTAACAGGACTGCAATGATGCATGCAATCAATCCATAATGCACACGTTGTTTCATAATTGACCGACATCAAAATTGAGGACGGAGATTATTGAATGTTTCTTTTTGAAGGGGTTAAGAAAAAGACGATGATCAGTTGATAACCAATTGGTTGGGTTATGATTATAATATCATATTATTGATTTGTCAAATTAGTTAATGCTTTAAATAATGCAGGACCGATTTCAGCATGGGGCACGCGATCCGTCATTTCCGGTCAAGGCAGAAAAGATCTCCGGCCCGAGAATTTCACGCATTTCACCGGCGTAATTTTCATGCATGAGGGCAAGCATCTTCCGGGTCCCTTTTGCTGTGGCCAGGATACCCACACGTTCTGCGCGGGTGATCAGTTCCTGCTCCTCCATCATCGCAAAATAGGGGAGGATGTAGTAATGGGGAACGCCAAGGAATTCTGCCAGTCTCCGGGTCGTGGGGAATTTTATCCGGACGGAATTTTCGGTAAATGTCAGCGACAGTGTGCGTTCCTCTATCTGGATACGGACCGCCGCATCGAAAAGACAATCAACAGAAAGAGCGGCCATGAAAGATCTCAACCGGATATTGGACCCTCAAAGGTATTGAGGTTTGGGAGGAAAAATTATTTTTTCTTCTTGTGCTCGTCATCAACGGGCTTCATGTACACAACTTCTGCTTTGACATCCTTTGCAATCTGTTCGATCTCGAACTTCCTGAAATGGGTGGCCTCGATCTGGATCTGGCCCCCGGTCACTGCCACAACGCGGTATTTTGGCGATTCTACGCCTTCGCCAACTTTCTGGCGTTCACGCACATATATCTTCATAAGGTTCCTCCTGCTAATATCCCGCCGTCTTTGCACAATCCATTGCGCTGCGGCAGTATTAGCTCTGATATACCAACTGGTTTACATGGTCTTATACCTTTTCTTTGTGATACAGGAGTTGAGTGTGTCATCATGAAAAACCGGTTTGAGCTTTCGAGCGGACTGCAGGGTGAGACCCTTGTCCGGAAAGGTATGAAGAGGAAACGGCCCATAAGCGAACAGATCCGCATTGCTCCGGATATCCATGTGATCAAGATCGGCGGTCACGGCGCGATTGACTACGGGCGCGAGGTGATGTACCCTCTCTGCGAGGAGATCGGAATGCTTTCAAAGAAGCATAAGCTCCTCGTAGTCACCGGAGGCGGCGGGCGCGTGCGCCACATCATGGACATCGGCATGGACCTTGGAATGCCGACCGGTGTCCTTGCCGAGCTCTCGGCAAAAATCTCCGAACAGAACGCGATCATGGTCTCGATCCTGCTCTCGAAATACAATGGATCGCGGATCCATACCGGGGATCTTCTCGAGCTCCCGATGCTCCTGAAGCTCGGCATATTACCGGTCATCCATGGCACACCGCCATACGGGCTCTATGAACATCCATCACGGTCCGATTCCATCCCTCCTCACCGCACGGATACCGGCGCATTCCTGATCGCAGAAGTGCTCGGGGCCAGGAGCTGCATCATCGGGAAGAACGTTGACGGTCTCTATACTGAAGACCCCCGGAAGAATCCGGATGCCGAGCTCATCAGGGATATCACTGCGAAAGAACTTATCAAAATGAATCTTATGGATATGGTTCTTGAACCGATGGTTATCGAGCTCCTGAATGATGCGGTCAATATCCGGGAGGTCCGGATCATCAACTGCCATAAGAAGGGCAATATTGAAAAAGCGATCAACGGGAAGAATACCGGTACGATTATCCGGGCGGAGTAACGAAGACCAGACAATCCAATGACTATCACAAGGGTCTGGTGTCTCCTTACGATTACCGGTTCACGACAGGTAAGGAGACCGGAGATCGATCCATCAATAAAGGTTGCCGGGGACAAAACGGGAATTACGCCCGCGTTGGAATAAAAAAATCCATTGCTCCAACCGGTACGGGCAACCGGAGATACTCCACCGGTCTTTTTTTAGGATACCCTGTCACCACGGCGGGATGGGGGATACTGCAACAGGCTCCACCGGGAAACGGGCATCGAATCCCAAGAACCGGGGTAAGGAAGACTCCGGGCCCGGTTCCCGGTTCGTATCGCCCGAAGGTTGCCGGGAGGGGTGCAGCCATTTGTCCTGGCGGTTGTCATCGGGACTGCCGCACATTTCCCACAGGGGATCCTCAGGGGTTGACGCGGGCCTCGTGGATGCGAGAACCCGGACCGGACTGAATTCGCAGTATTCTCCAGTATAGATCCAATCACAATATGTAAAATCAATAACGAAGGATACCAAACATGTGCAACAATGAGTGCCGATATGATCAAAACGCCTAGCAGCCCCGGGGTTCTGTACCTCCGGATTCACCTGCATCCCGGCACGGACGAATGTGGCCGGATACAGCGGACAATGCAGGAGTAATCCTATGGTGAAACGATACCTGAACGTGATGTCGCTTGACGATGTGCTCGCCATCCTTGCCCGCGATTTTTCCTGTACGCCGTCCGCTGTGCAGGTGCCGCTCGATAAGGCACCGGGCAGGATCACTGCCGGCCCCATCTTTGCCCGGTACTCCGTTCCGCCCATCCACCTGTCTGCAATGGACGGGATCGCGGTGAAGAGCCAGGATACGGCCGATGCCCGCGAGCAGTCGCCGGTGGCAATCAGGGATTATGTGCGGGTCAACACCGGCAACATCATTCCCTCAGGATATGATGCAGTCATCATGATCGAAGACCTGTGGGCCAAAGACGACTATTTCCTGATCCGTAAGGCAGTTCCCGCATGGCAGCACATCCGCCCGGCGGGCGAAGACATCGGGGAATCCGAGATGATCCTTCCCTCCCGTCACCGGATCCGTCCGTTTGAGACCGGGGCGCTTGCCGCATATGGGATCCCGCACGTCGATGTTCTTGAGGTGAAAATCGGCCTTATCCCGACCGGGAGCGAGCTGGTCGATTCCCGTACGCGCCCGGCACCCGGCCAGATCGTGGAGAGCAACACGCTGATGGCCTCATCCATGCTCGAAGCTGCCGGTGCAGCCTGCACCCGGTACCCGATCGTCAAGGACGAGGCACCGCTCATCCGGAGTGCCCTCCAGCGGGCAGTTGCAGAAAACGATATCGTGATCGTCTCTGCGGGTTCATCAGCGGGCACGAAGGACTTCACCGCCGATGTCATAGCGGAACTCGGCGAAGTGCTGGTGCATGGGATCGCGATAAAACCCGGGAAACCGGCGATTGTCGGCCGGATCGACAACAAACCGGTGATCGGCATGCCCGGTTATCCCCTGGCGGCACTCACCGTCATACGCGAGATCGTCATGCCCCTGCTCGCCCGGTTCGGGTTCGACCCTGCACAGCCCGAGACCACCGATGGCCAGCTGACCTCGGGGTTTCACAAGGATATCGGCATGGAAGAGTTTGTTCTCTGTGCGGTCGGCAGTATAGGAACACGCAGGGTAATGTCGCCCCTTTCGCGGGGAGCTGCGGTCCAGATGAGTGCCATCCGGGCAAATGCCTATATCCGCATACCTGCGGGGTGCGAGGGTGTTGAAAAGGGAGAATCCTGTACAGCAATGCTTCTCCGACCACGACACCATGTGGACCGGGCGCTCCTTCTCACCGGCAGCCACGACCCGATCCTTGACTATCTTGCCGATCTCCTCGCGTACCGGGACGTGGATCTCTACTCCACCCACGTCGGGAGTATCGGCGGGATCGTTTCACTGATGAACAACGAATGCCATGCTGCACCCATGCACCTGCTTGCAAAGGATGGCACGTATAACGGGCCGTTCCTGGTGAAATATATGCCAGGACACATAATCGACCTTGTCTGTGTTGCCGGCCGGCAGCAGGGCATCATCTCAAAAGACGGTATCGGGTTTGACGAACTCGCGGACCACACGTTTGTCAACCGGCAGAACGGGGCAGGAACCCGGGTCCTGTTCGATTCCGAACTGCAGAAACGGGGCATTAGCCCCGGGGATATCCGGGGATATACCCACGAAGTGACCACGCATCTTGCCGTTGCGCTTGCGGTAAAAAACGGGGAGGCGGATGCGGGGATGGGCGTGTATTCGGCTGCAAAGGCACTTTCCCTCCGGTTCGTTCCGGTTGCGCAGGAACAGTACGAGATTGCCCTCCGCGCAGCTCACCGGAACGATCCCCGGGTACTGGCGCTCATCGAAACGATCAATTCGCCGGAGTTCAGGGCAGTACTTGAACGACTCGGGGGATATGATACCAAAAATACGGGTACGCTGCGGACGATCAGCTGATAAACCCGTATTCTTGTATTCCCCCAACATTCCGCAAATTATAGCTAAACAGTATTTGTTGATGTATAATGTCAGTAATAATGTACTTGGTGTGCATGAGACCGGAGATCTTTGGGCTCATATATAGCACGCCTTAACCGTGACGACGGATCGCGGGCAAACGCCAGGCCCCCTGCCGGAATCGCCCGGTATGGGCATTGTTTTGAAACCGGAGCCCGCATACAGGGAGAATTCTTTTTGGATCCTGCACGGGCTTTTCCCGGGGTTTTGGAAAAATAACATGTTTGTTTAACTTTATTTTTTTTAGTAAATCTGTTGTATTTACCACAACTTTTTTTCAGATACATTTAATTAACTTCCTAGTCAACATTGTATCCATCGACGAGAAAAGTATGTGATATGCATGGCGTTTTCAGTACACGTAAACATGGAGCGATGTACCGGTTGTGGCGACTGCGTCGTCGCATGCCCGGTCGATGCACTTGAACTGCACACCGTAGACCCGGTGACGAAGGAAAAGATCTATGCCATCAGGAACGGAAAGTCCATTCACCTTGATGTGAAGGCGGAACTCTGTGCAGGCTGCGGCGTCTGTATCAATGCCTGCCCCTTCGATGTGATCCGCCTCTCCGGCAGTGGAGATATGATCCCGATGGAGGTCTGAAGCAGGGGCTTTTAGGTACCTGACCACAGTTCTTGGCTTTTTGAGGAAATACCATGACAAAGAACATCAGTTTAAACCTGATCTCGGGACGCACTATCCAGCAGGGAGTAGCGATCGAAGGCGGCAAGGAAAAGCCCCTGTACCGCACTGCTGCCGGCATTATCGAGATGGACGATTCCGACTTTAAGAAACTCGGCGCATGGAAGAGCACCAACGTCCGGGTCACGAGCGAATACGGCACCGTTGTCGTCAAGGCCATCGAGACCTCCCAGGGTCCCCACCCGGGCCTCGGGTTTATCCCGATGGGTCCATGGGCGAATGCAATTATCAATCCCAACACCTACTCAACCGGCATGCCGACCTTCAAGGGCGTCCCGGTCACCGTGGAAATTGCCACGAATGAACCGGTGCTTCTCGGCATCGAACTTGTCCAGAAACTTTGCGGGGTGAAATCCGAATGACCAAGAAGATAACCGATGTGATCTGCCCGTTCTGCGGAACCCTCTGCGACGATATCGAAGTCGTTGTATCAGATGACGGCAAGAAACTCCTCGAAGTATACAATGCCTGTGTCATCGGGACCGAGAAGTTCCTGCACTCACAATCAGCTGACCGCGTCACCCGCCCAAGACTCCACCAGGAAGACGGCTCGTGGAAAGAGGTCTCCTATGACGAGGCAGTCGAGTACACCGCCCAGATGCTCGCAAAGGCAAAGAAGCCCCTGATGTACGGCTGGTCCTCCACCAACTGCGAGGCCCAGAGCGTGGGTAACGAGATCGCCGAGATCTCCAGAGCCTGCTGCGACAACACCGCAGCAGTCTGCCATGGCACGACCCTTATCGCGGTCCAGGATATCGGGCTCCCGTCATGCACCCTTGGCGAGATCAAGAACCGTGCCGACCGGGTCATCTTCTGGGGCTGCAACCCGACCCACGCCCACCCGCGCCACATGTCCCGGTACTCGATCTTCCCCCGGGGTTTCTTCACCGGCAAGGGACAGATGAGCCGCCAACTCGTTGTCGTCGACCCCCGTGTCACCGACACCGCCAGGATGGCCGACATCCACCTCCAGGTGGAACAGGGCAGGGACTATGAACTCCTCGATGCCCTCCGTGTTGCCCTCAAGGGTGAGTGGCTCCCGGAGGTAGTTGCCGGCGTCACGGCAGAGAAGATCCGCGAGGTCGCAGACATCTTGAAGAGCGGCCGGTTCGGTATCATCTTCTTCGGCATGGGTGTGACCCAGTCCCTCTCCAAGAACCACAACATCGATGGTGCCATTGCCCTCACAAAAGACCTCAACGAATACACGAAATACTCGATCATGCCGATGCGGGGCCACTACAACGTGACCGGCTCCGGAGAAGTCTTTGCATGGCAGTTCGGGTTCCCGTACGCAGTTGACCTCTCCCGCGGCTTTGCCCGCTACAACCCGGGCGACACGAGCTCGATCGACCTCCTCAACCGTGGGGAAATTGACGCCATGTTCACCATTGGAAGCGACCCGGGCGCACACTTCCCGATCAGCGCGGTAAAACATATTGCCGCAGTCCCCTCGGTCTGCATTGACCCGCACCTGACCCCGACATCCGGGGTCTCGAAGCTCCACGTCCCGGTTGCATTCAACGGCGTTGAGACCGGTGGCAACTGCTACCGTATGGACAATGTCCCGATCGACTGCCGCAAGGTTGTCGAGCCGCCGGAAGGTATGCTCACGGACGAGCAGTTCCTCATCAAAGTCCGCGACCGTCTCAGACAGCTCAAGGGGGCAGCATAATGTCAGAATATCTCATTAAAAACGGCCACGTCTTTGACCCGGTCCAGGGTATCAAGGGCGACAAGAAAGATATCGCAATCAAGGACGGGAAAATAGTTGACAAGGTCGGATCCGGCGCAAAGGTTATCGATGCATCAGGAAAGACCGTCATGGCAGGCGCCGTGGAGATCCATGCCCACATCGCCGGGCCCAAGGTCAATCTCGGCCGTATCTACCGGCCCGAGGACAAGCTCTTCAGCTGCACGCCCACCAAGGGCCTGGAGCGGATGGGCGCAGGAGCCTCGATCCCGACCACGTTCAAGACCGGCTACGAGTACGCGAAGATGGGCTACACCACCGCAATGGAAGCCGCGATGCCCCCGCTCTTCTCCCGTCACGTGCACGAAGAGATCCGCGACACCCCCATCATTGACGAAGGTGCATTCCCGGTCTTCGGGAACAACTGGTTCGTGCTCGAATACTTAAAGAACCAGGAGATCGAGAATGCTGCGGCCTATATTGCCTGGCTCCTCCGCGTTACGAAAGGCTATGCCGTCAAGGTCGTCAATCCCGGCGGCACGGAAGCCTGGGCATGGGGACTGAACTGTCTCTCCGTCAACGACCCCGTCCCGTACTTCGATATCACCCCTGCCGAGATCGTCAAGGGGCTCATCGAGGCAAACGAGTACCTCGGCCTCCCCCATTCCGTGCACATCCACCCGAACAACCTCGGGAACCCCGGATGCTACGAGACCACGCTCGACACGATGAAACTCGCAGAAGGCTACAAGGCGAAGAACAAGTTCGGCCGCGAGCAGGTCCTGCACCTCACCCACACCCAGTTCCACTCCTACAAGGGAACCTCCTGGGCCGACTTCGAGTCGGGAGCAAAGGAAGTCACGGACTACATCAACAAGAACAAGAACCTCACCATCGACACCGGGAACGTCACCCTTGACGAGACCACGACGATGACCGCGGACGGCCCGTTCGAACACCACCTCACCGGTCTCAACCACTTGAAGTGGGCGAATGTCGATGTTGAACTCGAAACCGCAGCAGGGGTTGTCCCGTATATCTACAGCCCGAACATCTCGGTCTGTGCGATCCAGTGGGCAATCGGCCTTGAGATCCCCCTCATGATGAAGGACCCGATGCGCTGCTACATCACCACCGACCACCCGAACGCAGGACCGTTCACCCGGTACCCCCGCGTCTTCAAGTGGCTGATGTCCAAGAAGGCCCGCGATGCACAGGTCAATGCCTTCAAGCACAAGGACAAGGTCCTTTCCCAGACCAGCATCGGCGAACTCGACCGCGAGATCTCGCTCTACGAGCTTGCCCAGATGACCCGTGCCGGCCCGGCAAAGTCCCTTGGCCTTTCCGCCATCTGCGGCGGCCTGAAACCCGGCATGGATGCCGATGTTGCAGTCTACAACTTCAACCCGGACAAGCCGGTGGCAAACCCCGACGATATCGAGACCGCGTTCTCACGCTGCGCAGCCGTCTTCAAGAGCGGCGTCCAGGTAGTGAGCAACGGCGAGATTGTCGCGACCGGCCACAAGCGCACGCTCTGGGTCAATGCGAAGGTTAAGGAGAACGAGCAGGTCGCACGCGACATCACCGAGAAGTTTGTGAAATACTACAGCATGACGCAGGCCAACTACGAGGCGCTCGGACACCACTTTGTCCCGAACCCGTATGCGCTCGAAGTCGATGCAACTCAGGTGTAGGTGAGTGAGATGGAAACCGTAACCATTACCATGAAGAACCCGCCTGCACTGTATCTTGAGGCGGACAATATCTCCCCCGATGCATTTGCAGGCAAGACTGCGGCCCAGATTGCGGAACTTTCCGTGCACGAGGGCAACACCACCTCCGCGCTCAGCAAGTACTTTGACGTGAGCGGCGGAGCCGGTGCAACCGCAGCGGACACGAAGATCGTTGTCAAAGGGGATGTAAAGAAAGTCAAATACCTCGGGTTCAAGATGAGCGCCGGGGAACTGGTCATCGAAGGCAGTACCGATCTCTATGTCGGGGCATGGATGACCGGTGGCAGGATCACCGCAAAGGGCAATGTCGAAGCTTTTGCTGCAACCGCTATGAAAGGCGGCGAACTGATCATCGAAGGCAATGCCGGCAACTATCTCGGTGCTGCATACCGTGGCGACTGGCGGGGCATGTCCGGCGGGAAGATCCTTGTCAAGGGCAATGCCGGGTCCGATATCGGGATGTATATGACCGGCGGCGAGATCGTTGTCAACGGCAATGTCGATGTGCATGCCATGACCCATGCAGAAGGCGGGAAGCTTATTGTCCGGGGCAATGCGAAGAGCAAACTCGGCGGCCAGATGGTAGCCGGCGATATCTACGTCTTTGGCTCCATCGAGGTCATGATGCCCGGCTTCAAGCCGGCCGGGGAAGTTGCGCTCGAAGTCGACGGTACGAGGGCAATGTTTGCTCACTTTACCGGCGATATGGGCGAACGCCACAAGAAGAAGAAAGGCGAAGTCGTGTACGGGAACCTGTACAGGAAGATCTAATCTCTTTTTCTTTTTTCTCATACGCTGCCAATTGTGTCCTGAGGTTGCCAGGCTCGCTGCTTCCGGGTTTCATCCAGGCAGGCGGCAGCAGGTGCAATCCACTCCCGTGATCCATCACATCACCGGTGCCACCGCAGGATGCCTGTCTGGTGCGCGCCTTCAGGCACCCGGTTGTTCCGGGATACATGGGGGACACTTGATTTGTTCCCCCGGATTAATGGATACACTTTACAAGGTACCGGCCCCTGATACCCGTGAACCCCCCGTTATTAATCATTTTTTCAAAAGTCTTCACTGGGTTTAAATAGGCATAGGCGGAAACCATGATTACCGGAAGTGTGGCAGTTTGGCATTTACGTTCCAGCCACATGCCCGTGTCACACAAAAGGACAAGGACGGTCCAGAGTGGGGTTCATCATGAGAGACAGTAATGACTGGATTATGGCAGGACTGGAATTAACCCAGCATTGCCGATACCAGGATGCGATCCTTGCCTGCAGAAAGGCCTTGCTGGTGGATCCATCCAATAACGTTGCCTGGCTCATTATTGGCGATGCACTCTACCAGCTCAACCAGTACCAGGACGCGGTGAATGCATATGATAATGTGTTGTCATCCACCCCGAAAAATGCAAATGTCTGGGTCAATATTGCAAACTCGCTCCATAACCTGGGTAAACTCGACGATGCCCTGGATGCCTGCAATCATGCGTTGTCAATAGATCCGTCATTGTCACGGGCATGGCTCTGTAAAGGAATGATCCTTCGTGATCTCAACCAGTACGAAGGAGCAATTTCCTGCTATGATAAGGCACTTGAAATGGATTCAACGATAAAAGGGATTAAAAAATCACAACGGAACCCGTCGATTCCGGATAAAAGAATTTCTCTTGCAAATCCGTGATGGGTCAGGTCGCTGGCCCGGGTGACGGCGCAGCCCGGTATTCTGCGGGCCCGGACTCAACCCGCCAGGGACCGGTCGGACCATTCGACACAACCTCAAAACGTGTAAAAAAAAAACAAAAAAGGGGAAGATCGATCCGGCCGGTTCAGGCAAAATCCCGGACTTTCCGGACCAGGTCCAGCCGGGCTCTCAGTTCATTCTGTTTCTCGTTCCCGATGATGTCGAGGATCTTTGCAAACGGCAGCTTCAGGTTCCAGAGCTTTACCGGGCGTCCCATCTTTTCTGACGGGATCTCCCGGACCTCGACCCATCCCCGTTTCATCATGTACTTCATGGCAACGCTGACCTCGGGCTGGCGCAGGTCCGCCCCGCGTTCGATATCGCGGGAAGTTGCTCTCTTCAGCTTTGCAAGATACACGAGCATCTTTGCAACATTCTTCTGCGTTCCGATACTGGTGAGGAGCCCGATGAACTCCTCCTCTTTTTCCGTATAGATCTGCATGGTTTTCTGTATCAACGAATCACATCCGTTTCCGGATTTGTTCAATTCTGTTGTTATTATACCATTAAATGCATTTTGGTTGAACGGGAAAATACTGCCGTAAAATGATTATATGAAATTTAAGATAAAAACCGGAAAAAACAGGATCTGGCCCTGTTTTCAGTGGTAAAAAAATATACATGTAACCTCAAGGGTACACAAAAGAACCAATCCAATCAGACGAATATTTAATAAAAAATATCACAACTTTTTGTATCACATGCGCTGCGACTTCCGTTCACCACTGACCATGAGGATCATGAGACTGGGCGTCACCCTGCACGAGGCAGAGTGCATCGCCACAATCCTCATGACCCGGATTGTCATCGTGGTCACGATCATGGGATTTACGATCCCTTTGCCCGGCAATGAAAACCTGCCGGGAGAGGGGTCGCAATCCCGCTCCGATACCGCCGGCATCCACCCCGGAATAACGGGATCGCAGTGCAGTGGATGTACAACAATAGTCGTGGATGCCCTGAAGGGATATCCTGCCTTTTTGACACCATCCTGACGGATACCAGCCGGGAAGCGTGCTGTCTCCATTGTTTCCGGGAAAGGCTGCCCGCCATCTTCGGACCGGGCCGGCAGCCGGGACACATGGCCATGCAATGCACCGGCAACCTGTCGGGACCATATTCAGCAGCGTCTCTCTTGAATTGTTGAGTGAAAAGAAAAACAGTTACCATGGAGGTGGTAGCATAGAATCCGATCTTCGTAGTGAACATAATAAAACAGAGAAAACCCCCCCGCGACTCGTGCAGCGCCGGACGGCGCTCCGGGGCCAGGGCATCGGTGCCGCCCGTCCACCGGCCCGCACGGTCCGGAGACATACCGAGGACGACCTGAACGAACGCGATCCCGAGATCCCGTACGTGAAGGCCGAGAGAGCGTGTCGCGATCTTGTCTGCTCCTTAATGGAGCGGCAGGACCGGATGAACGTGGAACTCCTGGAGAGAATTGTCGATCTCCAGTACCGCATGGACGATCTCGAAGGGGATTTCTCAGAGCTGAAGGAAGAGAACCATGCCGCCCGGGGGGAGGCCCCGGCATGAGCGCCTCCATCGAAGGAGACAGGAACGTCCGGTCGGTTCTTGCGGCTATCGGGAACCGGTCAGGATACCTGTCCGGCCGGATCAGGAAAAAGATCGTCCGGTTCGAACAGATCATTGCCGGGTTCCGGCAACGGAGGTGGTCGTGATGGTCCGCATCCGGTCCAATGACCACAAGGAGGTTCCGCTTTTCCTTCTGCCACACGTGGTTGCAAAGCAGATCAAACTGATCGGTGATCGGATCTATCGCATCAGCGTGAAACGGACGCACTGGCACCACTACAATGTCTCGGTCCGGACAAAAGCCCTGCCCCGCGAACTGGGTCCGGGCAGTATCATCTCCTCATCCTCAGGCATACCGGTCCCTCCCGGAAGCCGCGGGACTGCGACCGGCGCGGAAGGGGGATCGTCATGACCCGGGGACGCCCGCCGGACCAGGCGATCAGGGAGGCACTGGAGATTGCGGAAAGGCAGGGCCGGGTGTGCAGGAACACCCGGGGGCGTGGCCTCCTGTACGACTTCACCATTCACCTTGCCCTCATCACCATCTGCGTGGAGGTGAAGCGGATCCGGGCCACAAACTGCGATATGGAAAGGATCCTTTCAGCCTGCCACCGCGAGATTGTCCGGATCCGCCGGGTCCCGGCAACCGCCGTTTTCATTCGGGAACTCTGGATCAGGTCACCGGTCGGAACCTGGCAGTACTTCCTCGTGCTGGACGATTGCCTGGTGGAGATCCCAGAAGAAGCCATGCCAAAGAGCCCTACGGGCAGCCGGCTCCTCCGGGAAAATGCGCCCGGGCCGGACAGGTCGCCAGTAACCGGGGAAACATCAGATCCGAAAGGGAACTACTTCTGCCCGTTCATGGGACCACCGAAGTGACTCCCCAAATCACTCTTTTTCAGGGGGGCCCTGACCTGAAAAGTCCCGGGAAATAAAATCCAAGCAAAACGCTCCGTTTGCCAATCGGAGCCCGATTTGAAAACCCGGATTTTTGAGGGTCGCGTTTTCTCGCGAATTATACGACACGGTTTTTGAGATATGCCTGTATAGTCCCCCGTTTGCTCATATGAGGGGCATTTTGGGCTTTGAAAACGGCCAATACAGACCCTTTTGGTTGCTCACGGAGGTGTTTTTCCGAATTGGAGATTGGCCGGGGAACCGGGGGGGCCGGATCCGGGGGTCCGCTTAGGTATCCATTCCCAATCGCACCGGTGTCCGGACAACGGGGAGAGGATCCGGCGGGCCCCGGGTTGGGTTTACCGGAACAATCGCAAAGATATGCGGGTCCCTGCACCTGAACGACAAGGGGGAGCCCGCATGAAAAATAATGCCGGGGATATTTTGGATACCAGGGGGATTATTTTATTCCGCAAGCGGAATTTCTGGCATCCACTTCGGCAAGGAATTCCAGCACCGGTATTTGCAGCAGCTCCGGCCGGGTCCTTGAGAATATATGGTCCCCGTCAACAAGAACCAGTTTCGCCCCGGCGATTCCCTCAGCAAGTTCCCGGGTGATCTTTAATGGTACGAACTGATCCTTCGACCCGTTGACGATCAGGGTCGGTGCCTTGATCCGACCAAGGTATTTCCTGCTATCAAAGCTCGCAACGGCCTCTCCCTGCCGGCGGAACGATTCCGGTGTCGGGGGATAGTTCTGGCCGAAAATAAGAGCCATACCCTCTTCCATCTTCTTCTTTGAACCGGGCAGGTACTGCATCAGGTTCATCATCGTTTTTACCATGAACGGGATTCGGGTGAAACCCACATGGAGCACAAGACGGTTCACCCGGTCCGGGTATTTTGCCGCAATCATCTGGGCGATCATCGAACCCATGGAGAGACCGAGGATATGGGCGCGTCGGATCCCGAGCGCGTCCAGGATACCAACCGTATCATCGGCCATGTCTTCGATCGACCAGGGCGTATCAGGTTTTGTGGACCGACCAACACCCCGGTTATCGATGGCGATAACCCGGTTTTCCCGGGCAAGGCCATCGATCTGCTCCTTGATGGTCGTGATCTCCGTTCCCCATCCGGGAATAAAGACGAGCGGTTCCCCATCACCGTGGATCTCGTAGTACATGTCGATATTATTTACATGAACAATTGGCATTTCTCAAAGACACCCTTACACAATATACTTGCCCAGAAGCCGGATGGAATTCACCATGTCCGGCCCCAGCGGCGAACCGAAGATGATCTGGGTTACTCCGGCCTTTGAAAGATCCTCACACTTCTGCTTCACAATCTCCGGTGTTCCGGCAAGCGTGAACGCATCGATCTCCTTGTCTCCCACAAGTTCAGTAACCGTTCGGAAGTCAAACCGTGCCAGGGCCTCGCGGATGCCGGCAATATTTTTCGGGTCGAGCCCGTGGCGGGCCAGCAACTCCGGGGGTGAACCGGCAGCGATAAAACCGGCCGGGATCTTTGCAGCATTCCGGGCCTTCTTTATGTCGCGGTCAATCGACATCGCAGTATAGGCCCCGACATCGAAGGATTTCCGGCCGACCGCTTCACACGCCTTCCGTATGATCGGGATGGCGATCCCGAAGTCCTTGGGGTTGGACGCGTTGATCAGTGCACCGTCGCCAGCTTTTCCGGCCAGTTCCAGGACTTTTGGTCCCTGTGCCCCCACATACACGGGAATCCCCTTTTTACCGGGAAGCGTGACGCCGGTCAACTTCGCGCCATCATAGTCGAAGTACTTCATCCCGGATCGTTTCACTTCCTCACCGGCACAGAGCCTGCGGATCTGCGTGATTGCTTCTTCGAGACGGGCAACCGGTTTATCCGGCTGGATCGCCAGCTTTGGCAGCGTCGAGAGATCGCCCGGTCCGATACCGAGAACGGCCCTGCCATCGGAGATCTCGTTGAGCGTGCAGGCAAAGGATGCCATCGCAGCCGGTGTATCGGTAAATGCGTTCATAATCCCCGGACCGATCTTCAGGGTTGTCGTTGCCTGCGCAATTGCCGCAAGGACCGGGTAGCAGTGCCGGTTGTTGTAGTGGTTCGTGATCCAGGCAAAGTCTATGTCTTTGGACTCCGCAAGCCTGCACAGGTTCACGGCCTGCTTTACATTCACATTCGCGTTTGGTACAAATTCAATTCCATAGGTTGTCATACTGTTCACCATTGATAAGTGCATGCAGGAGTCGCGACGGGCGTTCATCCCCCCAGCCGTCAAAATACATCTGAACGGGGAGTGTGTGCCCCGCCGGCAGGAATCCGCAGTTATCCGGTCTGCCTCCCGTCGACTTCAGCCATAAAATCAAGCGCCGGATTGATCAGAAGGTACGGATTTTCGCTTGCAAAGAAGTGGGTGCCCTCAACCATGACCAGCTTTGCTCCCGGAATTCCCGATACCAGTTCATCCGTGTATTTTCGCGGCCCCACAATTGCGTCCTTTGTGCCATTGATGATGATGGTCGGGACCCGGATCTTCCCCAGCCACTCGCGGCTGTCGAATACCATGTGGGCGTCGAACTGGCGGAGTGCGGATTCCCGTGTCGGGGGATACCGGCTGATCTTCTCAAAGAATGCCGGTCTCCGCAACTGGATTTTTGTGATCAATACGAGTATGCTCTTGAAAATACTGAGTGACTGGCGGGCGGCAGCGACATGCAGGACCAGGCTTGTTACCCGGGTCGGGTATTTCATCCCGATCACCTGTGCGATTCGCGAGCCCATCGATGCACCAAGGATATGAGCCCGGCCGATGCCCAACGCATCCATGAGGCCCACGGTATCGTCTGCCATCATCTCAATCGTATAGGGAATATCCGGTTTATCCGTCCTGCCGGTGCCACGGGTATCGAGAGCGATCACCTTGTATTTTTTCGATAGTTCGGGAATCGTGGTTTTCCACCCGGTAAGGTCGCTCCAGATCCCGGCGATAAGGATGACCGGTTCACCCTGGCCGTGGATCTCGTAGTACATGGTAATGTCATTGACTTTCTGCAGGGGCATGAGATCACCATTAAGTGGTATCCTTATGTGACAGGACGGGTTGCCTGCTTTCCTCCCGCAGAGCCTGGACATGCCGGTTGAAGATCCGCACATAGTCTTCCTGCGACAGGATCTCCCGACTGACACGATCGAGTTTCTGCTGTGAGATCGAACCCACCCGGACGAGATCCCAGCCTGCATCTTTCGCGGCATCAAGGATCTCCCGAACCGGCTTCTCCGCTGCAAAGGGAGGTTTCATGGCACAACCGTGAGGTCTCAGGAGAGCTCCGGCGTACTCGGCGGACAGGCAACTCATGCTCGTCACCAGGGCCCGGATATGCACGAGCACCGGGTCAAACGTATCGTGTTCCCAGCGAGTACTGCCGGAAACCAGTACTACCCTGCGCCGCCGTATGAATTCATACCGGGGCGGTTGGTGGGAGCAGGTATCCGATATCTCGAAAAACGGTTCCTTTACCGGGGTCAGGCGATCGAGAAAAATTTTCATCTGGCCGGTCAGTCCTTCCCACCAGACAGGGGATGCCAGTACCAGGACATCCGTTGCCGAGTACCTCTCGATCAGCCCCCCCATGTCATCGGTATGTATGCAAACCCCCGGGTTCGCAATCCGGCAATTGAGATCTCCCCGGCAGGGATTGATCGTCATTTCGTTAAGGTCAAAAAGGTCTACCTCCGCTCCTGCTTCGCGCATCCCGTCAAGGAATGCAGTGAGGATCAGTGAGGTGTTCTCCAGATCCCCCGGTGGGCTTGCGTTGATTGCCAAGACTTTCATGATTATTTCCTCATTTTTTAATACTCAGATTTTCTTTTGTTTCTCATCCTGATCTGACAGAAACCGGACAGCATCCGCTCCTGGCCTCTACAGCATTATCGCAGGGGATAAGATCGGTTCAGGTCTTCTGCTTTTTCGTTGATTTCTTTTCTTTGACGCTCTTCTCAGGACATGGCCGTGCATCAATGGATTTACTCATGAACCGGAGATAATCGGCAACAAATTGATCGTAGGTTATTCCACCCTGTTCCAGCACATTCCGCCAGTCAGGGCTGAGGCAAACGATACTTGTTGAGGTAACGCTGATATAGACGGCCATCTCGAGCGGGTCAAGGTCATTCCTGACACTGCCATCCTCGACACCTTCTTTGAGCACATCGCGGACCAGGCACAGCTCTTTTCCCAGCAGTTCACGGATTGTCTGTGCCAGGGGATTTTCTTTATTCTGGAACAGTCCCGGCCCGGTTGTACAGAGAAGCCGGAAATAATCCGGGTTCGCCCGGGCAAAATCAAAGAATGCCGCACCGATCTTGTGGGACTTCTCCCTGCCATTTATTTTCTGTCCGGTACAGTCATCGTATATTTTATGTAATGTGCGGACCTTCCTGAGCACGATAGCAAAGAAGAGCGAATCCTTGTCTTCGAAGTAAAGATAGATCGTTGCTTTGTTCAGGCCGACCTTCTTTGCGATCTCTTCCATGGTGACGCTCGTAAAACTCCGGGCAAAGAAGAGTTCCTCTGCCGTATCGAGAATATACGTGCGACGCTGCTCCCGTTCTTTCTCGATCAGTTCCTGAAATGACATGGTAATCGCCAGCTGCATAAACCGCGTTTATTGCTATAACTCACGGTTATGCATATAACCGGAAGTTAGGATCCCATATTAAGGTTTTTAAAAAATAGTGGGAATGAAGATGGATTCTCTCAAATCACGCCAATGCCTTGTCACTCACCCTCTTCGGAAAACCGGGATCCCCGGGTGCCCGGTTTCCAGGAGTTCTGGAATTGGCTTTTCCTGTTATTTCACAGATCCTGAATCCACTTCAGCAAGGAAATCAAGTGTCGGTCGGATTATCCATTCCGGTTCTTTGAGGGCTTATCTTTGCGTACAGGTACAGGCTGAGCATGGCAATACCCGTCACAATCGGGCCAATGAGCACCGTGAAGAACAGGACCAGTATCGTAAGTTCGAGAATGAAGAGGGCACGAGCGCGGCCTTGGGAATGTTCGTCAATAATCCGGGGGATTAACAGGGGGAGCGAGATCTCCAGAGGCAGAAGCGCAAGTACCATAATTGCCCAGGAGGTAATCCCGGATAAATACCCGGTTACGCTCCCGGATATCCATACCGTCGAAAAACACACGGCCAGGATAATTGTCAGGCATATAAGGAAGCAAATTCCCAGCCAGAACATGATCCCAGTGATCCCACACCAGATTTTCCGGGGTAATGGATCGGAATCACGGATCGCGGGGTTCACGGGTCCATTTTTCACATCAAATGCCGGAATCAGGTACAATGTGACGAAAATATAGGCAATATTTATGAGAACAATCCCAACGAACACCTGGAAAATCTGGAGATTGTCGACACTTCTGTTTATAAAAACCTCCGGATTCACAAACGGAAAAGCCGAAACATAATCATGCACAATCACCAGCAAGGCACCTAACGTCAGCAAAGCAGCGAGACGGGAGATGCGACTTCCCGCACGGTGCAGTTCCTCACGAATGGATATCGTCCGGCCCAGAAGAGATGTCAATTTCGGCTCCTGTTCGCAAACAACGGAAGATCGCAGACCTGCCGTCTTGAGCTGTCCCGGCGGGTCCCGGGAATAATCGGAATGATCGTAATCATAGTCACCACACTCCCGGTAACAACCGGTACCGGACCCAGCCGGCATATTCCCGGTAACCGATCCGTTCTTTGCTCATCACCGGGGTCATTACGACGAATCCTGCAGCGTAGGTGACGAGCGGGACCCCCGCCACAATCATCCCCATGATCGGTACCGCCCCGCTTTTTTCTTCATTATCATTTTTTCAGCCTCACAATGATTATGACCGGATATTCCTTATCATCGTCCAGTTCTTCAAAAAATCCGTCGATCACAAATCCTGCCCGCAAACATACCTGAAATATGTCCTGCAATGACCGGTGATAATTGAGGTTCTTTTCCGGTTGTCCCCGGATTGCTTCCTCTTCATGCATACATGCAGTCCAGTATGTATGGGGAGGTTTTGCAAAACAGGGATGATGCGTTGAGAAAACAAAAATCCCACCCGGCTTGAGCATCTCCCATACTGCCCCGAACAGCGGTTCGATATCTGCGATATCCATAACTGCCATATTTGCAACCGCTTTATCGAACGACCTCACCTGTATCAGGGCCATGATCTGTGAACGGTTCGTGGCGTCGCAGACATGAAATGATATTTTGTCCGGCATTGCCAGACGGCGTTTTCTTGCATGCGAGATCATTTTCTCGCTGTAATCGAATGCGACAACATCCGCGCCGGATTCCGCAAGCCGCTCTGAAAAATTACCGGTCCCGCAAGCGATATCCAGGACCAGATCACCATCCCGGATGTCAAGTAATTTTTCTGTGTGAGGGCGCACTACGTTGCAATGAAAGAAATTGGAAGTATCACCCATCCTGGCATCCCAGTAGTCTGCATTGGCTTCCCAGCGTTGTCTGCTCTCTTCGGTGGTTTCATAAAAATTATGCAAAGTTCTTCTCATCCCCGCAATAATCGCATATTCCTGATAAATTCCGGTACTAGCGTGGTATTAACCGTGAAACCCTGCTCGGAATATACCATTGTTATTCGCTTTTCGGATCATCCAATTTCGTTCTTCGATCAGTTCTTTGCTCATTGCCAGGGTCATTACGACGAATCCTGCACCGTAGATGATGAGCAGGACCCATGCCATGGGCCAGTCCAGTGTTCCGGCGGAGCCAAAGTGCACAACGGCCATGAAAAGCACGAAGACCAGGCTGCCGAAAATCCCCTTGAAACGATACCTGATCTCACCGGAAATGCCGGTTTTTTCTTCGGTTTTGTTTATCACGAGGTTCTCTCAACTCCGACATGTGTGTGCCCGGGGAAACCGTCCCGTTATTATTGCAGGTAAAAGGTATTTTGGTTAATTAACCGGAAAACGGATCTCGTATCAGGGTCACTCCTTCCGGACATAATAGTGTGGCCATTTCAGGTACATTCTCATACCATTGCTCTTCTCCCATGCGAATATGAATATAAGATAAAATGCACTGAAGGCAATAAAAAATCCGGACATTAAAGCCGAAGTTGCTGCCGGATTCAGTCCTGTAAATTTTCCCTGGCCCGTGAGGAACAAGAACACAAAGAAAAGGATCCATGCAGCTGCTTCAACAAATGTTATAGAGGTCCGGATGCTCCGGGTAATTTCATTCGCAACTCCATTGGTTACTACTTCCCTGAAAAATCGTTGTGTTCTGACGAGATCAATCCCACCCAGGATTGCTGCGGGGATTATACCCAGAAGCGCAAAGGCGATCTGGTAACCGCCAAGAGTTGCATAAATCCATGTCGCGAAGATAACGACAGGAATTATTGATACGATTATCAGGATCCTGAACTGGCGATACCAGGCAAAATTCAGAGTCGGTGTTCCGCTGTCTCCGCCAGACAGGTTCCCCTGCTCATAAGGCTGTACGATCAATCGTCGCATCTGCCCCTGTGTTTGCGGGCACCAGCCGAGATACTGTCGTAGTGTGTCGCTGATTTTTACTGACATGTTCGTTTCACCGTTCCAGGCAACAATATCTCCATTGTCGTGGCAATCATTGGGGGTCAACGTATGAATGTTGACCGTATAAATGTGTCGTGTTTTTTTGAGAGTTTCGCATTTTTTGAGGGCAGATTTCTGTTCATCGTAGAGAAATTCCCCATTACTCGTGTGTTCAGGTTCTTCCGTCCAGGTGACTATGAGATCGTCAAATCCCGGAAAAAATTCTGAAAGAATTCTGTGATCAGAACTCGTACATTGTCCCCGCTCTCTCCCAGCAACGGGCTTGGCTCAAAGAAGATCTCGATGCCCAGGTTCGTCTTTGCTACAAATTTCTTGTCCCCTGCCGAGGATACTATTGCGGTCGTGTTCGTCATGTTTTTGTTCGTGGGTGTCTTCACGTTCATGTTCGTTCTTTGTTCATGAGTTCCTGAGTTCCATAGTCTGGAGGGCCGGACAGAAATTACATAGGGAGTAAAAAACCTCTTTCTCCTTGTCCCGAACCGGGCAGTAATACTCGCTTCCTCGCCGTTCTACTTTAAATCCCCCGGGGAATAGTGTTCCCACCGGGTGGGCCGGTTCTTCGAGAACAAACATGGAGAACGCCGCAAAAAGGTAGTAGAAAAGGAAGCCGAGGTTTCGGAAATAGATGTTCCCTTCGCTGGTATCAATCCCTGCTAACATGCCCGAAGGGAGCAGATCGCAGAATGTTTCGAACCGCTCCCGGTCGCCTAAAGGTGCAGTGAGTCGTGCAAATTCTCCTGTTCGGTACAAAACGAGCAAGTGGTGGTGACACTTGAAGAAATGGTCCCTGAGTCGGGCCATGGCCTTTCGATAGGGAGAAGGCAGACGTTCGATCTGTACATTCATTTTTCCCCCGAGGATCTGGAGGTCATAGAGGGAATATTTCTGCACTTCCCGGGCAAGGATCTCTCCCAGTTCGCCTCTTGTCCGGGCAGACTTCAGCAGGCACGCGATCCGGCGGATATCCTCCGCTGCGTCGGAGATATCGGTCATGTTGCGTTTCAGGGTATCGCTCATCCCGCATCCACTTCAGCAAGGAAAGCAAGGGTCGGACGAATTATCAGTTCCGGTTCTTTGAGGGCCAGCAGGTGGTCACGGTCGATCAGTTCGAGCCGGGAGCCCAATATCCCGTCAGCAAGTTCGCGGGTGAATTTCATCGGCACGAACTGGTCGTGCGTCATGCCGATGACAAGGGTCGGAGCCCGTATCCTGCTGTGGTATTTCCTCCCATCGAAAACAACGTTCGCCAGGCACTGGTTATGATACGAGTTCTCCGTAGGCGGGTACGGTCCTTTGAAGAGAGGTTCCGCCATCGTTATCGACTGCCGGCGCAGGTACGGGATCTTAGGGATCAGCCCGACCATAATCCGCGTCATCAGGGGATAACGGCTTGCAGCGCCGGACAATACCAGACCATTCACCCGTTCAGGATGCTCCGCTGCAATGATCTGGGCAACGGAACCCCCAAGGGATCCCCCTCTCACGTGCGCCCGGCGGATGCCCAGTGCATCCATGAGACCGAGCGTGTCCTGCGCCATAGTCTCCATCGTGAAAGGCGCGTCGGGCTTATCGGTTCTCCCGACACCCCGGTTGTCGAATGCTATAACCCGGTAGTGTTCTGCAAACCGTGCGATAATCTCCGGGTTATTGAACGATGCAATGTTCCATCCCATACCCAGAATCATAAGGAGGGGCTCCCCCTCGCCGTGGATCTCGTAATAGATATCGATGCCGTTTACGTGTACGGTTGGCAATGTTTCACCTATTTTTCATTTTTTCCGCAGTCTTCGCATCCACTTCAGCGAGGAATTTCAGCATCGGCCGGGTTACCCGCTCGGGCTCGGTGAAAAGAAACAGATGGTCCCCTTCGATCCATTCGAGCTGCGAGCCCCGGATCCCTTCCGCAAGCTCGCGGGTAAATTTCATCGGTACGAACTGGTCGTGCGTCATGCCGATAACCAGGGTCGGTGCAGTAATCCGGCCGAGCAGGTGCCGGCAGTCAAAACCTACTCCCATCGTGGTCTGGAATAAATACGAGTCTTCCGTTGGCGGGTACGGTTCTTTGAAGATCATATCAGCCATTTTTATTGACCGACGGCGCAGGAACGGAATATTTACAATCAGGCCTACCAGTATTCGCATCCGCAGCGCATACCGGCACGCGGTGCCGTGCAGCACGAGCCCGTTTACCCGTTCCGGGTGTTCAGCCGCGATAAGCTGCGCAACGCAGCCCCCCATGGATCCCCCGACAATATGGGCCTTGCGGATGTCCAGTGCATCCATGAGACCGAGCGTGTCCCGGGCCAGGGTCTCCATGTTGTAGGGAGTATCCGGATTCGAAGACCGACCCATCCCTCGATGGTCGAAGGCTATGACCTTGTAGTGTTTTGCCAGCAGCCGGATCATCTTCGGCATACTGAACGCTGCAATGTTCATTGACGCCCCAAGGATATTGAGAAGTGGTTCTCCCTCACCGTGGATCTCGTAATAGATATCGATATCGTTTACGTGTACGGTTGGCACTGTTTCACCTCATTTTCGTTTTTTCCGCATTCTTCGCATCCACTTCAGCGAGGAATTTCAGCGTCGGCCGGATGAGCAGTTCCGGTTGTTTGAGAATGAACAGGTGGTCCTGGTCGAGCAGTTCAAGCCGGGAGCCGCGAATCCCGTCCGCAAGTTCGCGGGTGAATTTCATGGGCACATACTGGTCGCTGGTACCATTGACGATCAGGGTCGGTGCCCGGATCCGGGCATGGTATTTCCTCCCATCGAAGATGGCTCCGGTAAAACACTGGTTAAGGTATGTTGTTTCCGTTGGCGGATACGGTTCTTTGAAGATCGGCTCGGCCATCTTCACGGACTGCCGGCGCATAAACGGGATCTTCAGCGACAGGCTCGCAATTATCCGCCAGTTGATGGGATAGCGGCTCGCAGCGCCGTGCAGCACGAGCCCCTTCACCCGCTCAGGATGCTCTGCTGCAATCACCTGCGCAACGCAGGCTCCCATCGATCCCCCGACAACATGGGCCTGCCGTATATCGAGCGCATCCATGAGGCCGACGGTGTCCTGCGCCATCGTCTCGATGGTGAACGGGGTGTCCGGTTTTGAAGACCGTCCTATCCCCCGGTTGTCGAACGCGATAACCTGGTAGTTTTCTGCCAATTGTCGGGTCATGGACGGGCCATAGAACGATGCGATGTTCATTCCCATCCCGAGGATATTGATGAGGGGGATACCCTCGCCGTGGATCTCGTAATACATGTTGATGTCGTTTACGTGTACTGTTGGCATGGTTTCACCTCATTTTTTTACTGAAAATAGTGACGGTAATCAGTCCATCAGTTCCCGGGGAGGCCGGAAAAATTCCCGGATATCATCTGCAAGCAGGTTCGGCTCTTCCATCTCCGCGAAGTGCCCCCCACGGGGCATCTCTGTCCAGTGCCGCAGGTTGTAGAACCGCTCCTCCCAGGCCCGTACCGCAGGGACGAGATCTTTTGGGAACTGTGCCATCCCGGTCGGGACTTCGATACGCTTGCCTGTGAAAGGTGACATATTGCGCATGGTCTCGCAATAGACCCTGCACGAGGAGTTGATCGTTCCTGTGGCCCAGTAGATCGTCAGGTTGGTGAGCAGCTCGTCCTTCGTGAACCGGGTCTCCACGTTGCCGGAACAATCGCTCCATGCCCGGAACTTTTCCACGATCCAGGCAGCGAGACCCGCCGGCGAATCGTTCAGGCCGTACGCAAGGGACTGCGGTTTTGTTGAATTGATCATGCAGTACGCTCCTTCGGTCATCATCCACATCTGGCCCACCCCAAGGAACTGCTGCTCTGCGGGCGACAGATCAGCCGGGGGCGGGCCCATAAGGGGTGTTGTTCCGCTCAGGTGGAGTCCGATGATCGATTCCGGGTATGCATGGGCAAGGTGCTGTGCTATGGCAACCCCGATGTCGCTGGCCCGTATTGCGTACTGGCTGTAGCCGAGTTCCCGGGTCATCAGCGTATGGATGATCTCCGCCATACGGGCGCAGCTCATCCCCGGGCCGGTCGGCCGGTCCGAGAAACCGAAACCCGGCAGTGACGGGACGACCACATCGAAGGAATCCTTCGGGTACCCTCCGTGCTGTGCCGGGTCTGCCAGGAGCGGGATGATCTTCAGCATCTGGGTAAATGTAGCGGGCCAGCCGTGTAACAGGACAAGGGGAACGGGTTTGTTTCCTCTGCCAGGTTCGTGGATGAAGTGGATATTGCAACCATCAACCTCTGCCCGGAAATGGGCGAAACGGTTGATAGCTGACTCCTGGAACGACCAGTTAAAACCGTCCTGCCAGTACCCGACAAGCTCCTTCAGGTACGCCAGGTTTGTCCCGTATTCCCAGCCGGTGCCGGGGATCTCGTCCGGCCAACGGGTCATGGCAAGACGCTCGTACATATCGGCCAGCGCTTCTTTTGGGATCTTCACGGTGAATGGTTTGGGACTCATGGAGACACCCCCGCAGAGTAATCACAGGTCGTCATTGCTTCCTCGCTCCGGAAACGTGTTCCGGTTCCAGGTGCAGCTGCAGGAATGCAGCTTGCCGTGTTGAATGGTATTTTCATCACCTTGGTATTCGTTTCAGTGTTTTTGTCGACAGCATACGCTCTTTCAGGCGGGATCATTCACCCGGTTTTTTCAATGCGTGCAGTGCCGGGCCGGCAGAGTCAGTTGTTCTTTTTATGCCGGGGATTTTTTTTGAGGCCGGGGTTTTACCGTTGGTCGATGGATGGATCGATGAACCGTAGGAAATTATCAACGATATCATCATAACTGACTCCCGCAAGTTCAAACCCCTTTTTCCATGCAGGAAGGGGGGAGACAACCGAGAGGCTGATGAGCGAGATATAGATCCCGAACAGTGCCGGGCTGATATCGTTCCTGATGGAACCATCTGCCATCCCGCTGTTGATTGCACCATTCAGCCACTGGTTATATGCCATCGTGTTCTCCCCCAGCAGCTGGTCATATTCTGGACTCATCCGCGACCAGATCACGGGCCCGAATGTGCAGGCCATATCATTGTAATCCTGGTTGTCCTTGGTGAATTCCACCAGGAACAGGATCATCGTGCGGAGTTGTTCTCCGCCGCTGGCATTCCCATCGATACGCTCCTTGAGTTGCCGGTAAAATTCCCGGTGCACGCGGTTTACAATCGCAAAGAACAGCGAGTCCTTGTTCTTGAAGTAGACATAGAGCGAACCCTTGGAGAGCTCAACTGCTTCTGCAATCTCGTCCATGGTGACATTGTCAAAGCCCTTTTTGTAGAAGAGCTTCTCCGCTGCATCGATGATCTCGATGCGTCGCTGTTCCTTCTCGCGTTGTTTCCTGTCTGCAACGGTCATAATGCTGCTCGAACGGGCTCTGTGCCGTATGACTCAGAGTCAATTATTGACTGTGAGTCAAAGATATTAAAGTGTTCTTCTTCACGCACGGGTACGAGTTTTCCCCCCAAGTGCGATCCTATCGCGATCGGTCAGTCCATCACGCCTCCTCACATCTTCAAAGGCACTCTTACTCAACCACAGCATAAGCGAACGATAACAGGCTGTTCATTACCCTGCCCTCGTTTTTTCCGAAGAAATATGCCTTCTTGTAATCTTTGCTGGTAACATTCTGAACTTTCGAGAATCCCCTTTGTGTGAGGAAGGTTTCGATCTCCCCCTCTTTTATTCCAGACAGGAATGGTTCTCCCACGTCCATCAACCCCTTTCGCCAGTTCTTACCGGCTTCAAGCTCGCATGTGCCATCAACTACGGAATCGGGAATATAATCGAAAACGATAGCACTGTTCCTGCCCGAATTATGCGCTATGAAGGATAGCGTCTCATCCACGGTCCCTGGCGGGAGGTACATAAAAAGTCCTTCCATGATAAAGAGGGTTTTTAAGGACCGGTCATAGCCGCTTTCCAGGAGCCGCTGGTTGAGCTTATCGATACCAATATCGACAGAAACATACGTAACATGGCTGGGGAGCGATTCGAAAATCTCCTTAATCTTTTCCACTTTTATTTTTTGTGTAACCGTTTGGTCAACCTCGAATATCCTGACATTTTCCAGCCCTTCGATCCGGTAGGCCCGGGTATCGTACCCGGCCCCGAGTATGACGAGCTGCTCCAGACCATCGCTCAATGAGGAATTCACAAGATCGTCAATATATCTGACCCGGGCTATGATCGAGTTGCTTACCCCGGGTACCAGACGCTCGCTCTGCGCTAAAAATGCCCTGTACTTCTCCGGGTTATTGGCCGCAAATTCCAACACTTCCTTGCTGATGAAGCGGATGGCATATGGGTCATAACAGATGCGCTCGTCCTCCGGCTTTCTCGATTCAGCTACCCTCACCATGGCTATTGTCTCAGCCGTCTTACTTGGGCCTTTACTCATTTTACTCATCCCGATTATTTTAACATCGTTTAATTCTTGCATGTTCTATCCTCCTTTTAGAAATCTCAAAACCCGGTCCCTGGATCACCAATTCGTTGCTCTCTGGAGAGTCCCTCTCACCGATGGCTGACGGCCAGGGATGCCGGTATTGCCCTTTGATTGCAATGACGTTCATTTCCGGGCTTCTTCACAAGTGATCCTGGAGTCCATCACGCCTCTTCACATCTTCAGCAGACATTTGTCAATCGTAAAGAAGATGCAGCCCCTCTCTCTCCACCACGTACACTCGGCGCAGGTAGTGTGGTCGCGTGTGCATCTCCGGCCAACAGATTCCTTGGGACAGTCGTCACGTTTGGCACAGCCCCAGCAGCAGGTACCGGTTGCCCGGCCGAAAATGACATCGAAGTTGATGTACGGTGCCGGGCCGGATTGTTTTTTTCCAGTCAAAAAGCTCACACACATCGGATCTTCAGGATTCCCTAGTCCACCACGGAGTCCCTGCAGCCCTGTTCAGCCCACAAGATACAGGACGTGCAGGTATGCTGTTCATAAGTGCACATCTTCCCTGTTGATTCCTCATGTCCGTCAACCCGACGATCTGGATCTTCCGGTGAGGGATACCTGCTTCGAGCTGGGACGGGTCGACCTTGATGGTCATGACGCACCGTCACGTTCTGGCGATTGCGCATGATCTCCCACAAAGGCATATGCAAGCGACATCAGGCCAGATACCTTCCGGTCCACTTTTTTTCCTGTGTAATACAACTCTGCAAACGTCCGCGATGAGATAACCTGTATGTCGGAGTAGCCGAGGCCGGTGAGGAACGGGACAACTTCGCCATCGGCAAACCCGGACTGGAGCGGTTCGCCGATCATGATGGTCCAGTCCCGGATCGCCCGCCCCCCTTCCGCATCGGAAGATCCGTCAGCCATTGCCTGCGGGATGAAATCGAAGAGCACGGCGCTGTCGGCACCGGCCTGCTGCGCGATTACGGAGAGCAGACCCTCAACCTCCGTCCGGGGGAGGTACATCACGAGCCCTTCAAGGAGAAAGAGCGTTTGTTCTCCCGGTAAGAATCCGGCCGCTTCCAGTACCGGCCACCACGGACCCTGCCCGAAATCGTGGGGAACAAATGCGACATGGTCCGGCAGTGTCCCGAATAAATTTTTTAAGATCCCGATCTTTTTCGCGAGGGTTTCCGGTCGGTCGATCTCAAAAACCTTTACGTGTCCGTTCAGCGTACCGATGCGGTATGCACGGGTATCGTACCCGGCACCAAGGATCACAAGTTGGGAAAAACCCTCGCCAACCGCGTCCTGTACAATATCATCGAAGAACCTGATACGTCCCCGGATGGCGTTGCTCCACCCCGGCATCTTTCGCTCGATCTCGTCAGCCATCGCCTGTCCTTCGACCGGGTGGTCCTTTGCCCATGCAACCATTGCCGGATCAAGGAACCGGATGGCATAGGGATCGGAAAAGAGGCGGACATCCTCCGGCAGCAGGGATTCTGCGCACCGGTGCAATGCGATCCCTTCAGCCATTTTGCTGGGACCTTTGCTATCGAATGTGTCATTAGCCTCAATCCACAGAGATTCTGCGCTTCTTCCATTTTCCTGTGATTGCGTAATGCGGTCCAAACAGTATCACCATTCTTTGAGATAATTAACATACTCAAAGAATGTATAAATACTAATCGAATCGCAAACGAAAACACCATGATTATACGAACATAAAAAAAAGGTAAACCGGAATACCATGCCAAAAGTCTTGCCTCAATATACGGATGATGCCAAACGAAGGATTGTCCTGGCTGCAATGGAGGTGATGGCAGAAAGCGGATACGAAAAAATAACGATCGATGATGTTGCTAAAAAGATCGGTGTCACAAAAGGGGCGGTATATTGGTATTTCCGCAGCAAGAGTGCATTAATCCAGGAAGTATCTGTAACCATAGAAAATGAAATCGATACATTTTCTTCTGATCCATATTTCAACCGGTTTGATAACCAGGGAACACCCCAAGTATTCGATCGTTTTTATCTCACTGTACAAAACCGGAAGGATCTTTTATCTGAAATCGGCCTGCTCGTAAGTCCCGATGACGATATTCCGGCGGTGACCTCTGAATCCGCTCATGAATTGATATCCATGCTTGAAAAGGGAATTGTATGGGAACAAAAAAACAGGCACATCGGTTCACTGGCGGATGCAAAAACCCTTGCTCTCTTACTTGTCGTACTATGTTCCGGAATACAGAAAGGGGAATTTTATCCAATGCTTTTCCTTGGACGCCCCAAAATCCAGCGCATCTGGTATTATGCAATGAAACTTTTCCTGAGTCCAGAAACGCGGACAACATCGACAAAATCGTGAAAATTGTCTGTTCGTTGCAATGGCCGGTTTCATATTGATCATGGGGCGATCATTGTGACGATCCGGAAATTATCGGGGTGATTACAGGATTGGAAGCAAAAACACTCTTCCCGGTTTCATCCGTGTCAGGAAATGTTCCTGCTAAGACCGGGTTACCCCTGTCACAGGTCATGCCGTAACCGTAAATCTCCATGGAAATAAACTCCCCGCAAAACGCCCCGTTTGCCAATCGGAGCCCGATTTGAAAACCCGGATTTTTGAGGGTCGCGTTTTCTCGCGGATCATACGACACGGTTTTTGAGATATGCCTGTATGGTCCCCCGTTTGCTCATATGAGGGGCATTTTGGGCTTTGAAAACGGTCAATACAGACCCTTTTGGTTGCTCACGGGGGTGTTTTTCCGGATTGGAGGTTGGCCGGAGAACCGGTGGGGGGTCCGGATCCGGGGTGCCGGTAATAGCAGGGCAGGGGACGAAGGGGCGATTGTCGGAGAAAGGATCCCATCCGGTGGCAGTTATCCGGGTGATGATGACCGCGTGGGTTGTCACCATCCCGCTCGCGTTTGCCGGTGCGTTTGCCGGTACCGGATCGTGTCAGTAATAGTCTCCCAGGCCGGCATATCCTGATCGCATTGATGACCCTCGCGACGCAGTGATATGAGGCCGGATAATTGCCCCGTCAGGCTCCCGTTTCAGTGACGGTTCATGATCAATGAGCACCGGGCACGAGCCGGTACCCGCCTTTCGGCACAAGTATCTCGAATCTCGCACCGTTGCCGGGTTCACCGGTTTCGATAATCGTTATGTCGGTAATGGACAGGATCTCACGGGAGAGAAAGAGGCCAAGACCGGTATGTTTGCCAAAACCCCGGGTGAACAGGCGTTTCTTATCTTCCATAGAGATCCCCATGCCATCGTCCTCGCAGACAAGCATGAGGTGCCCATCAGACATACGGGATGAAATCCGGATGGTGGTCAAAGCGTCCCCCCCATACCGGAGTGAGTTATCGATCAGGTTGTAAAACACCTTTTCAAAAAGAGGATCGGCCAGCACTTCACAATCCTCAAAATCCATCATCACATTGACATTCCGCACAGGCAATGCAGTTACTGCATTCCCAATGTTCGTGTGTACGTTCTGCCAGGTCGGGGCTGTCCCCCCGAGATCCTGGTACTCACGGGTAAAATTAATCTGCCTTTCGAGGGATTCAGCTATTTTTTCTTCAGTGCTGATATATTTCGCACGCGTATCTCTGTCCAGATCCTCCTTGGAGAGCTCGATATATGATTTAAGGGCACTGAGCTGGTTGAGGATATCATGACGGGTAATACTCGACAGGAGATTCAGTTTCCTGCTTGCAAGCGCCAGCGCATGTTCTGTATGTTTCCGGGCGGTGATATCCCGGATGTTGCACTGGATGATCTTTTTATTCTCCACCGTGTAGATGTTGCTGACGAACTCCACGGCAATATTCCGCCCATCGGCGGTTTCGAGTGGCAGATCTTCGTACCGGATGTTTTCCTGTCGTTGCAGTTCTTCGAAGTTGTCCTTGTTGGCAACGATGTCCTTAAAAACCCCGATTTCCCATATTTTCTTTCCAAGAAACTGTTCGTGCGAGAAACCGAGCAAGTCGATCAGGAATGGATTTACATCGAGGATCTGCCCGGTGCCGGCATCAAGGATGAGAATTCCGTCATGCGTAGTCTCAAAAAGACGCCGGTACCGGGTTTCGGAGGCCTCCAGTGCATCCCGGATCCGCTTGCGTTCACTGATGTCCCGCATGACATAAAAGACATAGTTATGGCCGTCGAGTTCGAGAAGGCCGGCCTGGAAATCCAGAGGAAACACTGACCCATTTTTTCTCATGTGGTTGATCTCACCACCGATCCATTTGCCGCGGAGAATATCCTCAAAGCGGGATGGTGCGACAGGGATATTTTCTGTAACTTCGAGATCCGAAATCTTCAGATTCAGCAGTTCTTCCGGAAGATAGCCATGCATCGCAGCGCCGGTATCGTTTACCTCGATAATTCTCCCCCGGTCCTCCCCTTCGGCCTCAAAGATAAAAATTCCTTCTCCGGATCGTTCGAAGAGAAGACGATAGCGGGTTTCACTTTTTTGTAAGGCCGCATTCATCCGCATGAGATCTTCCGTTCGATCTATCACCCGCTGCCCGAGATTCTCGCACTCCCGCAGGAGGTTCCGGTCCAGCTCGGATTTATAGAGCGCAATCTCGATCCCGGTCCGGATCTTCCGCTCATCATAGGGCTTGATGATGTAACCATACGGCTTTGTCAGTTTTGCCCGGTCTACCAGATTGGGATCTGCGTACGCAGTAACATAGAGGATAGGAACAGAATGGCGGGTGAGGATCTGCTCTGCAGCTTCGATCCCGGAAAGCCTGCCGGCCAGATGGATATCCATGAGGATCAGGTCGGGAGTCTCCTTATCCGCCATCTCAATCGCCCGTTCACCGGATGAAGCGATTCCCGTGACCCGGTACCCGAGCGAGATGAGGGTGGTTTTAAGATCCATTGCAGAGATTTGCTCATCTTCAACAATCAGGATCGATTTCTTTTCCTGCACATTCATCGTACCATTGACCCCGTTATAAATTGAGAGACCGATCAGAGGATCCTGATCGTTACGGTCATCTTTCGTTCACGTCGGATATATCCCGTTCTGCAGCCCTCGGAACCCTGAGCGTAAATGTCGTCCCGTTACGGTTGCTTGTATAACTCGACGTACCGCCGACCTGCCCTAAAAGGAGGTAAACGAGGGTGAACCCAACGGTATCGGATTCAGCCGGTTTGATCCCGTCCCTAATCCCCTGGCCGTTATCGCTTACCGTCAGGATAATCCATCCGTTTCCGTCTTCTGAACCCGTAATGGTCACATTCCCGCCCCGGTTTTCCGGGAACGCATGCCGGAATGAGTTGTTCACCAGTTCGTTGGTGATGAGGGCGAGTGGCAGGGCAAGGTCGACACCCAGTACCGGGAGATCAATGTGAATGTCGCTCTGGAGGGGGGGTTCCCCCGGCCGATAGGCAGATTGAAGGGAACCAACGATGGATCTGATCACATTCTGGAAGTTCACCCGGCTCATGTTGTCTGAATGGTAGAGTATGCCGAATGTGGAGGCAATTGCATCCAGCCGGGACTGGATGACGAGGATCAGGTCCCTGACCCGCTTATCGTTTTCACGCCGCGCTTCCATCTTCATCATGCTTACTGCCATCTGCATGATGTTTCCCACCCGGTGGTGAATCTCGCGCAGGAGGATCTCCTTCTCACGGAGCAGGACGCGGAGCTGCTCATCAGCCTGTTTTAAGGCAGTGATGTCGCGGATGGATTCGATTGCGCCGGTAAGATTCCCGTCCATATCATAGAGCGGGGTGGCTACAAACCAGAGGTATGCACCCCTGCCATTATTGAAGTGTGGGATAAAGATCTCGGCGATCCGGGAGCTGCCTTCCTTTTTCATGACCGGATATTTTGCAATAACTGCCGGGTTATCGTGAAGGACAAGATCGATGGTGATCGGACGCCGCTCGTGGTAGAACGGTAGCGCGTATTCATAATTTCCGTTCCCGATCATCTGTTCCGCAGGAACTCCCGTCATATCCTCCATTGCACGGTTCCATGCAAGGACCTCACCATTTTTATCAATGACAAATGTTGCATCAGGAAGGAAACTGATGATATCCTTCATTGTGCGTTCGGATACCTTCAGCGCCACCTCCGCCCGTTTGCGTTCAGTGATGTCGCGGAAAATTCCTTCAACCCCCAGGGGGTTACCCGATACATCAAAATAATAATGACTGTCTGTGGATACGGTTACCACAGAGCCATCTTTTCGTTTGAGACCTACCTCATAATCTTCCACAAACCCGTTTTTTTTCATCGTATCGAGCAATTGTGTCCGTTCACCGGGGTTTGCATAGATTTGTCCAGCAATGTTCAATCCCAACAATTCGTCAACAGAGACTGCCCCCAGCAACTTTGCTCCGGAGGGGCTCATCATGATGAGGTTCCCCTCCCGATCCGAACGATAGAAGACATCCTGGATATTATCCAGGATGCTGCGGTATTTCATCTCGCTTTCACGAAGATCATTCTCTGCCTGCTTGCGTTCGGTGATATCCATTAAGGATGCCACCGACCGTTTCGTGCCCGGAATTATTTCAATGGTCAGAGAAATAGTGCGGATCTCTCCGGTTTTTGTAATGAACCCGAACTCGTAATGTTTCAGGGCGGCATCATGATTCTCCCGCCGCATGCGGTGCTGGGCAAGCATCCGCTCCAGATCCGCCCTGACAATAAATTCCGTCCAGTTCTTTTTTCCCTCGATCTCCTCTCTTGAATACCCTGACAGTCGGGTAAATTCGGCATTGGCGATGGATATTCTGGTATCTTCCTCGATGAGGATGATCGCGGTCCCGGTGTTTTCCAATATGGTCCGGTACAGGTTTTCCGACGCCCGGATAGCCTCCTCCGCCCGTTTACGTTCGGTGATGTCCCATACGGTAGCCTGAAGGAATACATGTCCCGGGAGATCTACCCGGGACAGGAGTACGGTGGCGGGAAAGTCCTCGCCATTGAGCCGCTTGTGCGTCCACTCGAAAAGATGGGTGCCGTTTTGCATGGCAGTTTCTATCATCTCCCGGGCCGTGTCACCGGATTCGCGGCCATCCGGTTGATGGTCTGGAGATAATTCCCAGGGTTCTTTTGATGTGAATTCTGCCTCGCTCCCTGCCATGAACATCTGCACGGCTGACGGGTTACAGGAAGTGAACCTCCACAACGGGGGCTCAAGGGTCATCAGGGCATCACGGGAAGATTCGAAGAGAATCCGGTAGCGTTCCTCGCTCTCCTTTAAAGCGTTTTCAGCGTTCTTGCGGGCGGTAATATCGATCCCGACGCTGAAAAAAACGGCCAGCATCTCATCCTCATGTTTCATGGGATGGCCATGCCATTCAATAAGGAACACTTTGCCGGATTTGCTGATGATCCTGTTTTCAGTGAGGGTTGCCTTCCCGTCAATAACAATGTCGCGGAATATCCCGGCAAGCATCTCCCGATCCTCTTCCGGGACAAAGGTCGTGAGATAATCCGCACCCCGGATCTCTTCCTGGGTGTATTCCAGCGCATCGATCATGGCCTTGTTCATCGTGATCGTCCGGCCATCCTCCCCGATTGTGACGAAAAATGCCGGGGAGGTGTCCAGCAGCAGCTGGCTGAACTCCTGCTCTTTTCTGAGGGCTTTCTCCGCAGTCCTGCGCCCGGTGATATCCCGGCACAAGGTCAGGATGATCTGTCCCGGACCGGAGGGTATAACCGAGGCATTGATCTCGACGGGCTGGAAAGTGCCGTCCGGTTTGAGGTAATCGATCTCAAGACCCCGGACCTGTCCATTCCTGAAACATTGTTCAACGGCCCGTGCGTTTCTTTCGAGATCGTGGGGGGCGGTCCAGTCGGTCACCGGCCTGCCCTGTATCTCATCGAGCGTTGACCGGCCGCACAGCCGGAGGTATTCCGGGTTTGCCGTCATGACCCGCCCGCCACTGTCGAGAATCACATATCCGGTCCCGGTGGTCTCAACCAGGCTCCGGTACCGGGCATCGCCCGCGAGAAGTGCCCGCCGGGCCTGCTCCTGTGCGGTTGTATCCAGCAGCACGCCATTGAATACCAGCTCGCCACCCGCACTCACCGGTTCGGAAATGGCATGGAAATACATCTCCTCTCCAGTGGGTCGTATGAACTTTCCGGTAAAATCCCATGTTCCGGCAGCCTGAACCGCGTTGTCGACAGAGGTGAGGAACGCATCCCGGTCTTCCGGGGCAACACCTGCGGCAAACCGTTGGAAAAACGTGGCTGGATCCCCGCTGATGCCAAACAGTTTTTCGGAGCGCCCGCTGACATAGTACAATCCCCTCTCCCCGGAATCCCGGGCATAGAACTGGAAGAGAACACCGGGAATCGTATCTGCTATCGTCCTCAGCTGCGGTCCGTTCATCGGTGCATCCCCATCCGGGTTTCCGGTCATGGATCTGCCTTCCCCGTTGGCTTCGGTTCCACCGGCTTGGGGAACCTGAACGTGAACTTCGTGCCTCCCGTCCTGTCGATTGCCACCGTGCCATTGAGCTGATCGGTCAGCGAACTTACCAGCTGGAGCCCGAGCGATGGCTGGTTCACAAGCGTGATGCCAGGCGCCATTCCGGAACCATTGTCTGCCACTACAAAAGTCAGGGCAACAGGATCTTCTGTGGCAGTGATGGATAGCTTGCCGTCGTTCTTATCATGAAATGCATACTTTAAACTGTTGGTGATCAGTTCGTTGCTGATGAGACCGAGGGGAATGGCAGTGTTCGTGTCCACATAAATATCATGAATGTCGATATCGAACCGGACGCCCAGGTTCCCGGCCTCATACGAACTGAAAATCACCTTTCCAAGGGCACGGATGTAATTCTCCAGGTTGATATGGGAGAAATCTCTGCCCTTATAGAGGTGTTCATGGACAATCGCCATGGACCGTACCCGGCTCTGGCTGTCTTTCAAGGCTTCGATGGTCAGGGGATCCGTTGTCTTCCGGATCTGGAGGTTAAGGAGGCTTGCGATGATCTGGAGATTGTTTTTGACCCGGTGGTGGACCTCCTTGAGCAGGGTCTCTTTCTCGGCAAGCGACGCTTTGATCTGTTCGGTCATCTTCTTGCGCTCGGTGACATCCCGTGCCGATGCATAGATGAAATTCCCTACAGGAAACGAGCGCCATTCGATCCAGCGGTAGGATCCGTCCTTGTGGCGATAGCGGTTCGTGAATTGCAGGACCTGTTTTCCTTGACCCAGTTCAGACATTGCCTTCCGTGAGGTCTCCATATCGTCCGGGTGGACAAAATCAAGGAGATGTTTTCCCTCCATTTCGGCAAGGCTGTACCCCAGGGCCGATTCCCACTCCTTGTTCAGGCGCCGGAAATGCCCTGCCGTATCTGCGATGGAGAGGAGGTCGAGCGTGTGGGTAAAGTAGCCGTCCACCTCCTCGTTTTTCTGGCGCAACGCCTCTTCTGCTTGTTTGCGGTCGGTGATGTTACGGATATTGCACTGGATGACCTTCTTTTTGTTCACCTCATAGACATTACTGACAAACTCTGCGGCTATATGTTTCCCATCGGCGGTTTCGAGCGGCAGATCTTCGTAACGGATGTATTCCTTCCGTTGCAGTTCTTCGAAGTTTTCTTTGTTGGCTGCGATGTCCTTGAACAGCCCGACCTCCCAGAGTTTCTTTCCCAGGAACTGTTCGCGCGAGAATCCGAGCATGGTGATCAAAAAAGGATTTACCTCGACAATCTGCCCGGTCTCGGCGTCGAGGATGAGAATGCCGTCCTGGGCCGCCTCGAAGAGCCGCCGATACCGGATCTCTGATGCAAGTTTTGCCTCTTCTGCCAGTTTGCGGTCGGTGATGTCACGGATGTTGCACTGGATGACCTTCCTGTTGTCCACCACATAGACATTACTGACGAACTCCACATCGATGTGTTTCCCATCAGCGGTTTCGAGCGGCAGATCTTCGTAACGGATGTATTCCTTCCGTTGCAGTTCTTCGAAGTTTTCTTTATTGGCTGCGATGTCCTTGAACAGCCCGACCTCCCAGAGTTTCTTTCCCAGGAGTTGATCGTGCGAGAAGCCGAGCAGGTTAATTAAAAAGGGATTTGCGTCGACAATCTGCCCCGTCCCGGCATCGAGGATGAGAATCCCATCCTGGGCCGTCTCAAAGAGCCGCCGATACCGGATCTCTGACGCATGCATCACCTCTTCCGCACGTTTGCGAGGTGTTATGTCGTGGGCGATGGTGGAGATGCCGATCAGATGGTTTTGGGTATCTCTGATCTGGGATGCCGTCAGTGAGATGGTGATAATCCCGCCATCTTTTTTCCTGCGCTGGGTTTCGTAACGGATGACCGGTTCGCCATTCCTGATCCGTTCAAGAATTGAATGGGTGTCGTCCGGGTTTTCCGGCGAATCCAGCAGCGAGACATTCTTACCGACCATCTCTTGCGCAGAATACCCGAAGATCCGTTCGGCACCGGCGTTCCAGCTCGTAATGATCCCATCCAGGGTTTTTGCGATGAGGGCATCCTCCGAATACGTCTCAATCGCGGCAAGACGTGCCCGTTCGACTTCCACAATTTTGCGCTCGGTGATATCCCGGATGATGCACTGGATGACCTTTTTGTTGTCCACCAGGTAGACAGTACTCACGAACTCAACGGCGATGTTCCGCCCGTCAGCGGTTTCGAGCGGCAGATCTTCATACCGGATGGATTCCTTTCGTTGCAATTCTTTGAATGTGTCTTTGTTGGCAACGATATCCCTGAAAAGCCCGATCTCCCAGATTTTCTTTCCCAGGAACTGGTCGTGCGAGAATCCGAGCAGGTTAATTAAAAAGGGATTTGCGTCGACGATCTGCCCAGTTTTGGCATCGATGATGAGAATACCGTCCTGGGCCGCCTCAAAGAGCCGCCGGTAGCGGGTCTCGGATGCCAGTAATAAATCCTGGGCTTTTTTCCAGTTTTTGAAGTCCCGGTCCGGATGATCCGGTGACGTGGGTGCGGGGTCCATATTCAATTTACCGTTAACTGATTGAGAGACGGAACAGTCGATCTTTGTTCATTCTGTTCTGGCCCGGTGAAACAGGGCGGAGGAAACATGGGGTTGGGGACTTGTCGGGGTCAGATTTGGTGGTGCCTTGGGGCCATTGAATGGTGAACCTGCACCGCTCTCATCATTATTGCCTATCTTAACTAACCACCAATCACTGTGCGATTTATAAATAACTTTTCATTAAAATACAATTTGTTTCATTATCATGCTGGACTTTTAAATGGAATATTAAAAACCGTTTTAATGGATTTTCTTCGGGGACGGTTCACATCCATATCCAATCAATGCTGGATCCTGTATATCCTGCGAAACGGATGCAATACGAAATCTTCTTCTGGCGCATTGGCGGGGATCAGGTTGGGCAATAGTATACGGCATCATTCATTCGGTCGGTAACACTCACCGGGTATGCTGTCACGAGGATCGAACGAAGCACTCTTCCTTGTTCCGGTGTTGGTTGCGGAACTGCGAAGCCGGGTCGCTTCGCATCACCTTTCAGGTACTCCAGGTTATCGGGCAGATTATGACGTCCCCGGATTATCGCGATACTCCGGGGCCAGGGGTAGCCCGGACCTGAAAAGTCCCTGAGAATAAATTCCCAGCAAAACTCTCCGTTGGCCAATCGGAGCCCGATTTGAAAAACAGGATTTTTGAGAGTCGCAGTTTTCTGCGAAATATACGACACGGTTTTTGCGATATGCCGTTATTGTCCCCCGTTTGCTCATCCGGGGGGTATTTTGGGCTTTGAAAACGGTCAATACAGACCCTTTTGGTTGCTCACGGAGGTGTTTTTCCGGATGGGAGATTGGCCGGAGAACCGGAGGGGGGTCCGGATCCGGGGTGCCGGTGAATGGCTGACGGGGGAACCGCTGAATCCTGTCGTTATTTGAGAATCACCCGGCGTTCATGCGGATCAATTGCAGATACGAGTCTGCATGAGCGGGCTTGCATGCAAAAGAATACCCTTAATTGCTCCTTGGGGAATCTTTGATCATCACCCATGGCTGCAAATGAAGACCGGCATACACAGATCCGGGAATTTCTCCAGAAAAAGTATCCTGAAGCGGTTTCCATATCGCTTATCGCCCGGGAACTGGGGATGAACCGCGGGTCAGTTGCAAAATATCTCGAAGTCCTCCAGTCCCACGGGCATGTGGTGATGAAGCCGTTTGGCAAAGCGAAGCTGTACACGACATCACAGAATGTCCCGTTTGACGATCTCTTAAACTACCTGTCCGATGCAATCGTCATCCTCGATTCCGGGCTCCGCATCCTGATGGCCAACCGGAGTTTCTTCAATACATTTGGCATCCGCAGGGACCGGAACATCATCGGTATTGAGCTCTCCCGGCTCAGCCTCGCCCTGTTTAACAACCCGACCGTACAGGAAAATATCTTGCGGATTGTCCGCTCGCAGATGTTCGTGAACGAGATGCTCGTAATCGAGCAGGGGACAGAAAGGATCTTTTTAACCGAATTCGTCTCGACCGTGATCCCGTCCGTTGCATTCACCGAAAAACCCGGGATCATGATCAGCCTCCGCGATATCACGACCTGGAAAAAGACCGAGGAGGCGTTAAAGACGAGCGAGCGCAAGATCCGCACGCTCTTTGAGGAAGTCCCAAGCGGCATCTTCCTATTCCATGAGGACGGCACGATCTTAAACGCGAACCGGGCCGCTCTTGACATCCTCGGGCTTGCCCGGTTCACTGACCTTGAGGACTTCAAGCTTTACGACATCCTGTGCTCGAAAGAGAAGATACAGGATCTGATCAAGAAAAGCCAGATCGCCGAGCTCACACTTTCCTGTAACTTCGACCAGCTCAAGGCCGAGACGCTGTCTGCCACAAAAAAGAAAGGAGTCGCGTACTTCCAGATCGTCTTTGCGCCGGTCAGTGAAAGTGTTGGTAACGCTCCCCGGGAATATTTTATCCTCTTTTTGGATATCACGGAGAAAAAACTGGCGGAGAAAAGGCTCAAGGAGCGGTACCTCGGGATCGTGAGCAACCTGCCCGGGATCGTGTACCAGTTCTACGCCCGGGACACCGGGGAATGGGGTGCGTACTATGTCAACGAGCGCACAGAGGAGATCTACGGGGTGCCACCCGAGCCACTCAACAATTGGTTCGACCGGTTCGGCGACTGCATCGCGCCCGAGGATCGGGGCCGGTGGGGACGGTCGATCGAAGACGTGATCAAAAATGTGACGCCCTGGGATTTTGAAGGGCGGTTCATCAAACCCACCGGGGAAGAGATGTTCATCCGCGGGATCTCGCAGCCGGTCCGGCTGAAAAATGAGACGGTCTGGAACGGGATCTTTTTAGACATCACCGACCGAAAACGGGCCGAGGAGGCATCCCACCGGAGCGAGGAACGGCTCCGTGGTCTCGCAAGCAACCTGCCCGGGATCGTGTACCAGTTTTACGCACGGGACGGGATGTGGGGGACCTACTATGTGGACGGACGGTCAAAAGAGGTGTACGGCCTCGATGCCGACCCGATCGATACCTGGATCCTGCGGTACAGCGGGTGCATTGCACCGGAGGACCGGGAACGCTGGATTCAGTCGATTTACGATGTGATAAAAAACGTCACGCCATGGGAGTTCGAGGGCCGGTTCATCAAACCCAACGGGGAGGAAATGTTTATCCGGGTGCTCTCGCAGCCGGTCCGCTTAAAAAACGAGACGGTCTGGAACGGGATCATCCTCGACATCACCGATCGAAAACGGGCGGAGGACGCGCTGAAAAAGACCCAACTCAAGGAAGTACGGTATCATTCGTTTTTCGAGAACACCTGCAACGGTGTTTTGATCTACGAGCCGATCCCCGGCAGCGATGATTACATCATCAAGGATGTCAACAAGGTGACCGCAGCGCTGTTGCGGATGCCAAAAGAAGAACTCGTGGGAAAACGCCTCTTCGAGGAATTCCCCGATCTGCCGGACCCCGAGATCCGCAACCTCCTCCGCCGTGTCCTCACCACCGAGCAGCCGGAGTTTGTCGCTCCATTAAAGTACCGCAAAATGGAGGACTTCCCTTGGATTTACCATTACGTCTTCAAGCTCCCGTCCGGGGAGATCGCGTCGTTTATGATCGATGTGACCGATGTGGTAAAAGAGAACCGGGACTTAAACCGGCAGGTCCTTTCCCGCTAGGCATCGCCCCGTGCCGGATCCCTTCCCCGGATCCTGGGGCCGTTTCTGGAAGCAGATCCCTGGTAACCCGCGTCCCTGCATGCAATTCCGTTCTCGTGCGGTTCCTGCCGGACTCCCGGGAGTCCGTAGATTTTATTGGCGAGCAATGTGGCCCGACCGGAGGACAGCAATATCTCGAGTTTTCAGGTATGATTAATGGGTCACTGATCGGCAGGGCCAATGGCGAGCAATAAAAATCATGTTTATGTATACGACCGTGAAATGGTGCCCTGTGGAAGAAATTCCACAAAATCCGGAAAAGAGCAGCGGGCTCTCATGGGCGGAGCCGGTTTCACACCATCACCAATAAAGGCTTTAAGAACTTTCGACAGTATCGCCTCATCGGTCCTGTGGAACTCGGCTAAAATACCCTGATTCATACTATTCGGTGGATCAGTACATGAAAGGTTGGATCTTAAAAAAAGATCCCGTCCATGCTTCTCCCCTGTTTTTCCGGTCAGGAGACAGTAATCATGGAAACAAAGATTGGATATTTCGCATCGATCGAGCAGTACAAGCCGATGGATGCACTGGAACAGTCCGTGCGGGCAGAAAAGGTAGGGTTCGACTCGATCTGGGTCGACGACCACTTCCACCCGTGGTACCACACCGACGCCCAGTGTGGCCAGGCATGGGCGTGGATGGGTGCAACCCTGCAGGCAACAAAGAAAGTGTTTGTCTCAACCTGTATCACCTGCCCGATCCTCAGGTACAACCCGGGTGTTGTTGCGCAGACCTTTGCGACCCTCCGCCAGATGTACCCGAAGCGTGTCGGTATTGCAGTAGGAGCCGGTGAAGCATTGAACGAAGTGCCGGTAACCGCACAATGGCCAAGCGTTCCCGAGCGCCAGGATATGACGGTCGAGGCAATCGAGGTCATGAGAAAACTCTGGGTGAGCAAAACGCCGGTTTCGCACAAAGGAAAATACTACAACCTGGAAAAGGCGTTCCTGTACACGAAGCCTGACGATGAAGTCCCGCTCTACTTCAGCGGCATGGGCCCCAAGGGTGCAATGCTTGCCGGCAAGTATGGCGACCACCTCATGACGGTCTCTGCCGACCCTGACGCATTAAGGAAAGTCACCATCCCGAAATTCGAGGAGGGTGCAAAGGCAGCAGGGAAGGACCCGAAAAAGATGGAGAGGGCGATGCTCCTCTGGTACTCCATAGATCCGGATTTCGACAAGGCTGTCGAGGGCAACCGGTTCTGGGCAGGGTGCCTGGTACCGTCCATGTTCAAGTACCGGGTCAGCGACCCGCCTGAGGTCCAGCTCCATGCAGACATGGTCGGTACGGAAATGATGAAGAAGAACTTCCTGTGCGCAACTGATGCGGAAGGACTGATCAAGGAGATCGAGCGGTTCAAGAAGGCCGGTATCACGCACTTCTGTCTCGGGAACTCAAGTCCGAACGTCAATCTCGGTATCGATGTGTTCAGGGAAGTTATTCCCCACGTGAAATAATTTCCGGGACAGATAACCTCTTCATATCTTTTTAGGGGGACAATCTATGGAGTCAGACGATGGAACCAAAAAAAATATCGGAGATCTTTGACCAAGGCGTTGTTGTTTTTCCCCATTTTGAAACCGAGGCAAATGCAAAACCTTGGTATTCGCTTCCGGGATGCGAGGGTGTCTTCTTAAAAGACCTCGTTACTGGAAAAGAGACCGACGGGAAATTCAGTTACCACCTTGTCAGGGTCTGGAAAGACAGCGAGGTTGCGGACCATGACCACGAGACCCAGTGGGAGTGGAACCTGATAATCAGCGGGAAAGGGACTTTTATCATGGGGGACAAGGAGGTTATGATAGCACCCGGCCAGACGTTTGTCACTCCCCCGAAAAACCATCATACGGTGAGTGCCGGCAATGAGGATCTTTCGCTCCTGGCACTCTTTGTTCCGGCGCTGATCTGAAACCCGAACGGATGGACCGGTCCTCAACCCGATCCTTTTTCCGGATTTGCCCGGCAGCAATTATCGGAGTTGCGGATTTCTTAAATCGTATCCATTGAATTCGGGGGCGTTTGTCCGGCCTTATGCCCTAGTCTTTTTGCCGGGGACCAACACCCCGTTTTTCTTAAATAAGATCCCGCCAGAACCGGATGAAGCGGATCTTCCAGCCGCTCCACGTCCTCTCCTGCCTTGTGCAGGCAACCGCCCATAGCGGGAACGATAGCCAGAACGCCATCGGCCTGATCGCGGCGCTGGTCGTGGTATTCGGGACCCTCGCGACCTTTGTTGTGCCGCCACAGATCCTGCTCGCCGGGGCGATCGAGATCGGCTTCGGGACCTGTTTCTGGGGATGGCAGGTTGTGGACAAGATGGCGGATCACGAAGATCCGGCCGTACCAGGGATTTTGCGCCGCCACCGCGAGCAGCGGGACACCCGTGATGGAGACGTTTTAGGGATCTCCTCAACGCATGCCATCAACGGCGTAATCGTGGGGGTCGGGGCCACACGGGGAAAGGATGCCGTGCAGTGGCGCGTTGTCCGGGAGATGATGACTGCGTGGATCATCACCATCCCGCTCGTGTTTGCCTGTGCGTTTGCGGGATATGAGATCCTTTCGGGGGTCCTGTCGCTCAAGGGATGAACGGGGTAGCCCGGACCTGAAAATAACTCCCCGCAAAACGCCCCGTTTGCCAATCGGAGCCCGATTTGAAAACCCGGATTTTTGAGGGTCGTGTTTTCTCGCGAATTATACAACACACTTTTTGAGAGATGCCTGCATTGTCCCCCGTTTGCTCATATGAGGGGTATTTTGGAATTTAAAAACGGTCAATACAGACCCTTTTGGTTGCTCACGGAGGTGTTTTTCCGGATGGGAGATTGCCCGGAGAACCGGTGGGCGGTCCGGATCCGGGGTGCCGGTGAATGGGAGATATGGGAGCCAGTACTTCGTCGCAGGCAGGAGGCGATCCTCGCCACCACCCGGCCCACTCGCACTGAAAGGTCAGGCTGGTATACAGTTCTCCCAACACCCCCGGCATGTCCTGCTGTGACAAAACCGGTCTGGCTGCCCAGGGTTGCAACAAAACCAACGGTTTATGCCCCGGTCGGGGTTCCGGCCTGGACACCACCGATCCCCGGTCTTAACACATCGAACCTTCCGAGATCCAGTTCCGGCATGGATTCGGAATAAAAGACAACCGGGACGTTTTCAATGCCCTGCTTATCCGATTCCCTGGCGATAATTGCATACATTTCATCAATGGTTTTCTGATCAACGGAGGATTTTTCGTAAATGCCGACCTCAACTGAACCCAATGCGTCATATCCATAGGAAATTACCGAACCATCGGGGTAGGTATATTTGTTTTTGAAAGCTGATCGCATCGATTCGGAAACCTTGTCAAGGTTTGCATAGAGAACGTCCCGGTCCTCAATGGAATATCCGGAGAGGATCCCCCGCGATACAATCCCGTGATCTTTTGTAAAGACGGGGACAGGGCCATAGGTCTTGATCATTTTTTCCACATAACAGGGAGCAAGAGACGTGTACATGCTGTCATTCATTACCCTGTCGGGGACATTGCCGAATGGGGGTGGGGGCGTGTGATTTGAACTATTTCCGTACGTAACGGGAACCACCCGGGTATTTTTGTCATCAGATGCACCCGATGCGATTCCCGCGATCAGGAACATACAAATGATACAGATAATGAAAACCGATCGTCTCATTTTTTTCACATTTTCTGCTGAATTCCAAAGACATGTGTCTTTTCGTACAGTTTCAGATTGTTTGAATAATATACTATTGAGAATGTTAGATCAAAAGCTAACAATAATTACACTAATGGCTTATTTCCCTAAAAAAGTCTTAGGAATAGGGTAAATTTGATATAATATTTTTATCAACGTATTATTAATGGAAGAAGCAGGCGAATATACTATTGATAAAACCACCATTGACAGTCTTTCGTCTGATACCCGCATTCTTATCCTTCATTCCCTCCGGGAGCGGAAAAAGACCAATGCGGAACTCGCAAAGGAACTGTTGCTGGCCCCGCCGACAATCTTCCACCATATCGAGATCCTGAAAAAGGCTGATCTCGTCATGCCAATCGGGAACGAGCATAAATGGGTCTACTACGAACTCACGCCGTTCGGAAGAGCACTGGTCGTTCCCGGGAAAAAAATTAAGGTATCAATCATTCTCTCTTCGATCCTGACCGTGTGCACGGCGCTTGCTGTTTTGTATACCTATTCATCTATCCCGTCGCTCGATGTCCGGCCCTGGCTCCCGGTTGTCGGCGATCCATTTCTCTGCATGGTGATCGTTGCCATGCTGGCGGTGATCGGACAGATCGCGATTCTCATCTATGCGATGCACCCGGGGAGACGGCAGACAGAGTGAGATCGCCCCGACGCTCGCCGGGGGTACTCCCCACGCCAAAACCCCCGGGCCCTTCCCGGACTCACCATTATTCCGTTCGGAAATACCGGCATTTCCCGCTGATCGCGCACTCAGCACACAACGGCTTCTTCGCATCGCACGTTGCCCGGCCGTGGGCGATCAGGACATCCGTGAGATCGCCCCAGCTCTCCCGCGGGAACAGGGCCATGAGATCGCGCTCGATGATGGCAACGTTGTCCGTATCCGAGAACCCGATCCGCTGCGAGAGCCGGCGGACATGGGTGTCGACTGCGATCCCCTCGTTCCTGCCGAGCGCATGGTACATGACAATGTTCGCCGTCTTGCGGCCAACGCCAGGGATCGTCAGGAGCTCGTCCATGGTTCCGGGAACAGTGCCCCCGAACCGGTCGAGCAGGGCCTGCGACGCAGCAATGATGTTCTTTGCCTTCGCGTGGTAGTACCCGAGGCTGTGGATGATCTTCTCCACATCGTTTGTTGCGGCTTGTGCAAGCTCCTCCGGTCCCGGGTATTGTGCAAAGAGGACGGGCTTTACCTTGAGGACGCCCTTGTCGGTCGTCTGGGCGGAGAGGATGGTGAGGATGAGCACCTCAAAGGGCGTACCCCGGCAGACCGTTGTCGGGGATTCGTGTGCATCAGGATACCGTTTGAGAAGAAGCGAATAGATCTGTGCGGCATCCTGTTTTTTCATGGTCCTATGGGGTAGGGCGGATTCGAACCGCCGTCAAAGCGTCCCAAACGCTCTAGGATGGACCAGGCTACCCT
>Ga0265296_1000287_pt1 | contig 87399 bp, 92 predicted proteins | sample MunlanPumphouse1_FD_189073 | JGI IMG/M metagenome (GOLD analysis project Ga0265296, IMG submission 189073) | Groundwater microbial communities from a municipal landfill in Southern Ontario, Canada - Pumphouse #1 | ecosystem: Environmental > Aquatic > Deep subsurface > Groundwater | place...
CCGATCTCGTCCAGCACGACGAAGCTCTTCGGCGTGGCCTGGGTCAGGATGGCGGCGGTCTCGACCATCTCCATCATGAAGGTGGAGCGGCCGCGCGCCAGGTCGTCGCCGGCGCCGACGCGGCTGAACAGCCGATCCACGACGCCCAGCCGCATCGCGCGGGCGGGCACGAAAGCGCCGGCCTGGGCCAGGATCACCAGCAGCGCGTTCTGGCGCAGGAAGGTGGACTTACCGGCCATGTTCGGCCCGGTGACGATGGCCAGGCGCGATCCGTCCTGGCCCGATCCGTCCAGTCGGGCGTTGTTGGGGGTGTAGGGCGACCCTTGCGCCTTGACCGCCGCCTCGACGACGGGGTGGCGGCCGGCCTCGACGCAGAAGGTCAGGGTGTCGTCCACCACGGGCCGGGTCGCGCCGACCTCCTGGGCCCATTCGGCGAGAGCCGCGTGGGCGTCCAGTTCGGCCAAGGCTTCGGCGACGGCCTGCAGCGGCTGGGCCAGGCGGGCGGCCTCACGTCGCCAGCCCTCGAAGGTCTCGCCTTCGAGGGCCAGGGCGCGGTGGCCGGCCTGGCTGATCCTGGCGTCCAGCTCCGAAAGCTCGACGGTGGTGAAGCGAACTTGATTGGCCAAGGTCTGGCGATGGATGAAGGGGCTTTCCGGGCCGGCGCGGAGCAGGCCCTCGGCGGCCTTGGCGCTGGTTTCCAGGAAATAGCCCAGCACGGCATTGTGCTTGATCTTGAAGGGTACGCCGGATTCGGCGATGGCGCGGGCTTCCAGGTCGGCGACGACGCGGCGGCTGTCGTCGCGCAGGGTGCGGGCGGCGTCCAGCTCGGGCCGATAGTCGGGCCGCACATAGCCGCCGTCGCGCGCCAGGTGCGAGGGCTCGTCCACCAGCCCGTCGATCAGGTCGGCCTTCAGCCGCGACACGTCCGCCGACAGGGTCAGCCGGTCCAGGGCCGAGGCGATGCGGCGCGGCTGGCCGGTCAGGGGATCGACCTGACCGACGAACAGGCCGGCCACGCCCTCGGCGATCGACAGGCCGATGCGCACCGCCGCCAGGTCGCGCGGGCCGCCGCGTCCCAAGGCCAGGCGCCCGACCGCGCGGGCGATGTCCGACGACGCCTTCAGCGCCTCGCGCAGATCGCGGCGCAGGTCGCGACGCTCCAGCAGCCATTCGACGGCGTCGAGCTGTTCGTTGATGGCCAGGGGATCGCGCAATGGCCGGGCGATCCGTTCGGCCAGGGCGCGCGCCCCGCCCGAGGTGACGGTGCGGTCGATGCAGGCGAGCAGACTGCCCTCACGCTCGCCGCGCTGGGTGCGGTCGATTTCCAGACTGGTGCGGGTCGCCGGGTCGATGGCCAAAAAGCCGCTCTCGCCGAGGCGGCGCGGCGGGGCCAGGGCGGGGACCTTGCCGGCCTGGGTCGTCTCCAGATAGGCGGCGATCAGACCCAGCGCGGAGACCTCGGCCTCCTCGAAGGCGCCGAAACCGTCCAGCGCCGAGACGCCGTACAGCCGCTCGACCCGCACCCGCGCGGCCTGCGGTTCGGCGATGGCCGAGGCCAGGGCCTGGACCACGCCGCCCGAGCCGTCCAGGGCGTCGCGTGTCGTCTCGTCCGAATACATGCGGTCGGTGACCAGAACCTCGGACGGTCGGAAGGCGGCGAGGGCGGCGCCCAGGTCCTCGATAGAACAGGCGACGGAATCGACGGCGCCGGACGACAGTTCGACCACGGCAACCGCCGCCCGGCCCTTGCGCACCGCGACCGCCGCCAGGCGATTGGCGCCGCGCGCGTCCAGCAGACTGTCCTCGGTCAGGGTGCCGGGCGTCACGACCCGCACCACGCCGCGATGAACCACGGATTTGCCGCCGCGCTTCTTGGCCTCGGCGGGGTCTTCCAGCTGTTCGCAGATGGCGACCTTGTGGCCCATGCGGATCAGCCGGGCGAGGTAGCCCTCCATCGCATGGACCGGCACGCCGGCCATCGGAATGTCCTCGCCCTGATGCTTGCCCCGCTTGGTCAGGGTGATGCCCAGGGCCGCCGCCGCGACCTCGGCGTCCTTGAAGAACAGCTCGTAGAAGTCGCCCATGCGGAAGAAGAGAATGGCGTCGGGCTGACCGGCCTTGGCCGTCAGGTATTGCGCCATGAACGGCGTCGCGCCCTCCAGCGAAGCGGCGATTTCGGGCGGGTGAGAGACGGGCGCGTTCATGTGGCGACAGGGTGACGGATCGCGCCCGGCGGCTCAAGGCCGTTGAACGGCCCTTGCACAGGCTTGTCGCCCCTGCGATAGGCCGCGCCAGGCGGTTTAGGGAACACGGTGAGACACCGTGGCTGTGCCCGCAACTGTAGGCGGCGAGAGCGTCGTCCGTCCGGGGTTTCGATCCCGGCGCCACTGGGAAACTGGGAAGGCGAGGACGGCGGTTTTTGACCCGCAAGTCAGGAAACCTGGCCGCCTGTGTCGCTCGCTGCTGTCCGGGACCAGACAGAGGCGCGGGGACTTAACCGTCGCAGCGACCCGACCTTGCGCCGTCCAGACCCCCGCGGTCTGGCGGGTCGGCTCGCTCATGACGGTCTCTCGCGCGCACTCGCGGGACCGAAACGGGGATCTCGCTCAATGAAGCGTTCCATTCTTCTCTCGACGGCTGCGATAGCCGCCGCCTTCGCCGCGCCTGCCTTCGCCGCTGATGATGCGACCCAGCTGGACGACGTCGTCATCACCGCCACCCGCATCCCGGCCATCGTCGCCGACACGCCCGGCGCCCGCGTCATTGACGCCAAGACCATCGAACAGCGCGGCGCGATCTTCGCCGCCGACATCCTGGCCGACGTTCCAGGCCTGTCGGTGACGCGTTCGGGCGCCTTTGGCGGTGTAGCCCAGGTGCGGATGCGCGGCGCGACGCCCGGCAAGACCCTGGTCCTGGTCGACGGCGCGCCGGTCAACGATGCGGCCGAGCCGAACGGAGCCTACGACTTCTCCAGCTTCGAACTGGCCGATATCGCGCGGATCGAAGTGCTGAGCGGCCCGCAGTCGTCGCTGTGGGGATCCGACGCCATCGGCGGGGTGATTTCCTTCACCACCCAAGAGATCGACGGCCTGCGCGCCGAGGCCGAGGCCGGCAGCTTCGACACCGTGCGCGGCCGCGTGTCGGCCGGGGTCGCCAACGAGACCTACGCCTTCAGCGCCTATGCCTCGCGCTTCGACACCGACGGGATTTCGGCGGCGGACGAGGCGAACGGCAACACGGAAGCCGACGGCTTCCGCAGCACGACGCTCGGCGCCAAGGGGCGATATGTCCTGTCCGATGCGGTCAAGGTCGATGGATCGGTGCGCTGGAACAAGTCCAAGGCCGACATCGATGGTTTCCCGGCGCCGAGCTTTACTCTGGCCGACACCGACGACACCCAGGAAAGCGAGCAATGGTCGGGCTTTGGCCGCGTGACGGCCAAGGCGTTCGGCCTGACGCATCAGTTCAGCGTCTCGGCGTCGGATCTGGATCGCAGCTCGGTCAGCGGCGGCTTCGGCTCGAGCTTCACCGGCGACCGTCAGGCCTATCGCTGGCAGGCGAACGGCCAGGCGCAGGACATCGACTATGCGTTCGGCGTCGAGCGGAACGAGGCCTCGGCGGCCCTGTCGTCGGGCCTGTCGCGCGACCTGTCGATCACCTCGGTGTTCGGCGTGGCCCAGTACGATGTCGGCGCGCTGAACCTGACCGGCGGACTGCGTTACGACGACACCGACGATTTCGGCTCCAAGACGACGGGGCGGGTGTCGGCGGCCTATGATCTGGCCGGCGGCTTCATCCTGTCGGGCGCCTACGGCACGGGCTTCAAGTCGCCGACGGTCAGCCAGGCGGTCTGCGACTTCTGCTTTGCGCCGCGGCCCTATCCCGAGCTGAAGCCGGAAACGGCCGACAGCGTCGAGATCGCCCTGGGCTGGGCCTCGGCCGATGGTCGGTTCGATGGGCGGGCGACCCTTTATCGCCTGAACGTCGAGGACCAGATCACCTATTCGGCCGGTCGCTACATCAACGTCGCCAGGACGCGTTCGGACGGGTTCGAGCTGGAAGGCCGCGCCCTGCTGGGCGGCGGCTTCGACCTGACGCTGGCCTATGCCTGGACCGACGCGACGGACCGCACGACGGGCGCGCGTCTGCTGCGCGTGCCGGAACACGCCGGTTCGGCGACCTTGGGCTGGACGGGCGACCGTCTGTCCGGCGCGCTGACGGTGCGGGCGGAAGGCGATCAGGACGATTCGGGCGGCTTCTCGACCGTGGCGCGCGACGGTTTCGTCACGGCCAATCTGAACGCGGCCTATGAACTGACCGACCAGGTCACCCTGACGGCGCGGATCGAGAACCTGTGCGACGAACACTATCAGCAGGTGTTCGGATACGGCGAGCCGGGACGGTCCGGCTATGTCGGGATCAGGCTGCGCTACTGATCCGGGCGCGGGCGTCGGCGGTGAAGGCCGCCGGCGCCTCGAGCGCCAGGGCCGACCAGTCCAGATTGGGACAGGGGGCGTGGGCGGCGGCCAGGATGGCGCGCAGTTCGGCGGCGGAGGCGACGCTGGCCACGACCTTGTCGACGCCGGGTAGGGCCAGGGCGTAACCCAAAGCCGCCTGCATCGGATCGCAGCGCTGCTCGGCCAGACGCCGACGCGTGCGCGACAGGGCCTGGGCATGACTGGCCAGTTCGGCCGGAAGATCGTCGCCGCCTGCAAACAGCAGGCCGCCGGCGAAGACCGAAGACAGATGAACCGAGGCGCCCGTGTCGGCGATGGCTTCCAGCACGCCGTCCTGGGCCGCGCGCTGATCCAGCAGGCTGCACGGCACCTGGACCACATCGGCTTCCAGGCGGCGGGCCAGAAGCGCGGGGCCGTCCTCGATCGTGGCGCAGAAACCGATGCGGCGGAACAGGCCGCGATCCTTCAGGCTGCGGGCGCGATCCCACAGGGCGCGGCCTTCGGCGCCGGCCAGATCGGCGGCGTTGGAAATCAGCAGAACATCGCCGCGCGGTAGGCCCATCCGCTCCAGCGAACGACGAGCGCGGGCCTCGACCCGGTCCAGACCTTCGCTGAGCGCAACGGTGCGGACCGTAACCTGGAAAGGCGAGGGGAAGGGCCAGGCCTGACCCAGCAGGCGTTCGCCGTCGCCCTCGGGCCGGGTGGCGATCAGCTTGACCCCGGCGTCGGCTCCGGTTTGCAGCAGAAAACGCATGGCTTCTTCGCGGGCGCCCGACGGCGCGCTCATGAAGGCGCCGGGCGCGCGTTCGGGCTCTGTCACCACGGCGAGGGCCAGGCGATGAATGGGCGACGACGCCGAAGGTGTGGCGGGGGAATACGACACGCCCGACACTATGATCGCCAATGCTTAAGGGACGCTGAGCGAGACCTTAAGCGAACCCTACTTATCCACCGCTGATATGCGCACTGAGGCGAAAATCAGGCGTCGGCGTCAGGCTGTCGGTCCGGGTGGGCCGAGGCGAAGGCGGGGTGGGCCAGGGCGGTCTGTTCGACCGCCAGCAGGCGCGGCCACGGCGACAGGTCCATGTTGAAGCGCCGCGCCGAATACATCTGTGGAATCAAATAGCAATCGACCAGGGTCGGGGCGTCGCCGAAGCTCCATCCGGCGCCATGGCGGGCGACCAGAGCCTCCAGCGCGTCGAAGCCCGGCGCGATCCACCGGGCTGCCCAAGCGTCCACGGCGGCCTGATCGGCGTTGAATTCAGACCGGATGGCCTTCAACACGCGCAGATTGTTCAGCGGATGAATGTCGCAGCCGATCAGCGCGGCCATGGCGCGCACGGTCGCCCGGTCGTTCGCCCCCTTCGGCAGCAGGGCTGGGTCGGGGCGGGTTTCCTCCAGCCATTCCAGAATGGCCGGGCTCTGGGTCAGGACCAAATCGCCGTCCTGAAGGGCGGGGACCATGCCCTGCGGGTTCAGCGCCACATAGTCGGGCGTCTTCTGTTCGCCCTTGCGCAGGTCGTGAGCGGCGTTTTCGTAGCCGATCCCCTTGAGATTCAGAGCGATGCGAACGCGGTAGCTGGCGCCCGAGCGCCAGTAGCCGTGCAGGATCACGACTGCACCTCGAAGCTGAGCGTCTCCAGGCCATCGATGGTGACAACGACGCGGTCGCCCGGCTTGACCGGACCGACGCCGGACGGCGTGCCGGTGAAGATCAGGTCGCCGGGTTGCAGCGACCACAGGGCGGCGGCCGCCGCGACGATCCGGTCGGGGTTCAGGATCATGTCGTTCAGGACGCTGTCCTGTTTGGTTTCGCCATTGACGCTCAGGCGAATGGCGCCGTCGGGCGAAGGCAGGTCGCCCAAGGTGATGGGGCCGCAGGGCGCGGACTGATCGAACCCCTTGGCGGCGTCCCAGGGGCGACCGGCCTTCTTGGCCTCGGCCTGAAGATCGCGGCGGGTCAGGTCGCAGCCGACGGCCCAGCCGACGATGGCGACGCCGCCATCCTTGCCCGGCCCGATCGCGGCGACCAGTTCTGCCTCGTAGTGCAGGTTTGCGGTCGCCGACGGGTAGGATGGGTTTGCGCCGTCCGAGACGATGGCGTCGCCTGGCTTGGTGAAGAAGAAGGGCGTCTGTTTGTCGGGGTCCGACCCCATTTCGCGCGCATGGGCGGCGTAGTTCTGGCCCACGCACAGGATGCGGCGAACGGCGAACCGCTGGTACGATCCGACGATCGGCAAGGACGGGACGGGGCGGGGCGCGAACAGCCATTGAGTCATGGCGACCGTTCTAGTGCGGCGAATAGCCCGTGGCGAGAGGCGCGCGCCCGACCCAACTAAAGGAACCTCGTTGCGCATGTGGCGTTGCAACACGGGGTTCTCTATTCTACCGCCAAGCTTTCAACGGAGCGCGCACCATGGCCACCACCAAGGCTCGAGAAGATATCAAGGCCGACCTGAAGACCCTCAAGGAGGATCTGAAGACCGGCGCCCGCGAAGAGACCCAACGCCTGCGCGACAAGGCCGCCGAGGCCGAAGCCAAGCTGCGCGCCAAGAGCGACGAAGTCCGCGAGCAGGCCCGCAGCTATTACGACGAGGCCCGCGTGAAGGGTCGCGAATATTACGACGACGCGGCCGAACGCTTCGATGAGGCGCAACGCTATGTCGTCGAGCGCGTGCAGGAGCGTCCGCTGCAATCGACCGCCGTGGCGCTCGGCGTCGGCGTCATCCTCGGCATGCTGCTGGCCGGCCGCCGTCGCTGATGTTCAAGGGCATCGTGAAAAAACTGGTGGCGACGGCTGTCGTCGCCGCCAGTGTGTTCCTGGCCGTCGTCTTCCTGGGCGTGGCCATCTTCTATGCGCTCAGCCTGACGCTGACGCCGCTCGGCGCGGCGGCCGTGACGTTTGGTCTGTTCGCCCTGGTCGCCTTGATCGTGACTCTCGTCTTCCTGAAGGGCGACAAGCACGACGACGCCGAAGAGGAAGATGAGCCTGAGGGCCTTTTGGGCAAGGTGATTCACATCGTTCGCGAGCGTCCGATCGTCGGCGCCGTGGGCGGTCTGGGCGCCGCCTTCCTGTTGCTGCGCAACCCGGCTCTGGCGGCGATCGTCGCCAGCATGGTCGCGGATCGCAAGATGGATCAGGGCGGCTATTCGCGTCGTCGCCGTCGATAGGCGATGGAACGGCCAGGCGACCCTGGCGTTGATGATGCAGACCGACGAACGGCTCCCGGGTCGCCGACGGCAACATCAACTCAGGAGAGCTAAACCCATGATGCGCTGGGCAATTATCTTCCTCGTCGTGGCGCTCGTCGCGGCCGTTCTCGGCTTCGGCGGCATTGCGAACTTTTCGTTCGAGATCGCCAAATTCGTCGCCGTTGTGGCCATTATCCTGTTCGTCATCGCCCTCGTGGCCGGCGGACTGCGTGGACGCGGCGCGCCACGACTTTAGGCTGAAGACACCACGTCGAACGAGGGGCGGAGCCAAAGGCTCCGCCCCTTTTTCATGCGTAGCGCGGCAAAATAAGAAAGAACTTTACAACACAAAGCCAATAAGCGATGCTGTCTCAACGGTTCGAGGAGGAGAGCATCATGACCCGCGAGACCCAAGCTATTCAGGACGATATCGCCTATATGCGCAGCCTGGCCCACGAGGGGCGGCATGCGCCGCTTCTGGCCGGCCCGATTCTGGTGACAGCCGGCATCGTGTTCGGAACCACCAGTCTGATCCAATGGGCCATCCAGTCGGGCCTCGTTCGGCTGAACCCTTGGTCCCAGCTGTGGGTGTGGATCGTCGCAGCCGTCGTGTTCGCCGTCGCCCTGACCGTCCTGATCGGCCGCATCAAGACCAAGCCCGGCGTCAACTCCGCCGGCAACAAGGCGGTCAGCGCGGCCTGGGAAGGCGTGGGCTACGGGATCTTCGTCACCTGGCTGGCGCTCGTCGCTCTGTCCTTCAAGACCGGCCAGTGGTCCTGGATGGCGGTGATGCCGACGGTGGTCCTGGTCGCCTATGGTTCGGCCTGGATGATCGGCGCGGCGATGACGCGGACGCGCTGGATGTCCTTTACGGCCTTGGCTTCCTACGTAGGCGCCGTCGCCGTCGCCTGGTTCATGGGCAGCGCCACGATCTATCCGGTCTTCGCCGTGATCCTGTTGGCCGTGGCTTTGGTGCCGGGCATCGTCCTGATGCGCCAGGAACCGTCGGAGGTGGTCTGAGCATGGCCGACGACTTCGACATCAGCCGGATCGACGACGTCATTCACGGGCGCATCCGGCTGGGGATCATGGCCTATCTGTCCGGGGCCGGATCGGCCGACTTCACCACCCTGAAGACCCGGTTGCAGACCACGGACGGCAATCTGTCGGTCCATCTGCGGAAGCTGGAAGAGGCGGGGTTCGTCGCCGTCTCCAAGAGCTTCAACGGGCGCAAGCCGCTGACGGAGGCCAGTTTGACCGATCAGGGACGCGACGCCTTCGTCGCCTATCTGGATGCAATGGCGGGCCTGCTGCCAGAGCGGTGAACATAGGCTAGAAGCGCGGTCATGACCGACCGCCTTCACGCCTTCGAGGCCATCGACAACTTTCGGGACTATGGCGACTACGCCACGGCGGCCGGGCGGCGCGTGAAGCACGGCCGACTGCTGCGTTCGGCTCACCACGCCCGGGCCAGCGAGGCGGACCTGGAGCGGCTGAAGGCGCTGGACATCGGGGTCGTAGTCGATCTGCGCCGCCCCGGCGAGCGCCGCGACCAGCCGTCGCGTCGGCCTGAAGGCTTCAGCGGGAAGATCATCGAAGGCGGCGTGGACGACGGCGCGGAGGCGCCGCACATCACCTTTCTGAAAACCGCCGACCTGACGCCGGACTCCGGGCGGCGCTTCATGACCCAGACCTATCGCAGCCTGCCGTTCGACGCCTCGCATCAGGACGTGTTCGGCCGCTATTTTCAGGCCCTGGCGGATGAAGACCGGCCCGTGGTGATCCATTGCGCGGCGGGCAAGGACCGGACGGGTTTTCTCGCCGCCCTGACCCACCATCTGCTGGGCGTGTCGCGCGACGACATGGTCGAGGACTATCTGCTGACCAACACCGCCGTCGATCTGGCGGGCCGGTCACCCGGCATCGCCAAACAGCTGCACAAGATGACGGGTCGGGTGGCCTCGGACGACGCGATCGTGGCCTTCCTGGGGGTCGAGGCCGCCTATCTGGACGCCGCCCTTGCCGAGGTCGAGGCGCGGCATGGATCGGTGGACGGCTATCTGAAGGAGGCGCTGGGCGTCGATGCGGCGCGCCGTGATCGGATCGTGGAGCGGCTGACCGCGTGAGCGAGGTTTTCAGCCACACCGTCACGCGCGACGCGCCCTGGGTCGATCCGGTCGCGGTGGCGGCGGGTCTCGGCGGCGGCGACGGCGCGCTTGCCCTGCTGTCGGACGGCGGGCCGGGCGGCCGCTGGTCCCACGTCGCCCAGGCGCCGGACGTCGCGCGGGTCGGCCCGGTGGATGACGCCGCGCCGTTCGAGGCGCTGCGGGATCCGCTGTTTGCCGCCGGCGCCGTCGGTCTGGCCGCCTACGACGCGGGCGCCCGGCCGGCCACCGGACGGCGCGAGACGGTTTGGCCCGATCTGATGCTGGCCCGCTATCCCGCCATGCTGAGCTTCGATCATCTTGAGCGCTCAGTGTGCGCCACGGGAAGAGGCGCGACGGCGGAGCAGGCGACGGCGGCGGCCGAGCGGGCCCTGATCTGGCTGGCGACGGCAGCGCCGGTCGTGACGCCCTCCGCACCGGCCGATCGTTTTGAGGCCGAGGCGCCGGCGAGCGCCTACCGCGACGCGGTCGCGAATGTGGTGGAGCGCATCGGGGCGGGGGAGCTGTTCCAGGCCAATATCGCCCGGGCCTGGTCCGGCGCGCTGAAGCCTGGCCGCGATCCGTTCGAGGTCTTCCTGCGGCTGCAAAAGGAGCGGGCGTCACCGTTCGGGGCCTATTGGCGGGTCGGGGATCGGGCGCTGGTGTCGAACTCCCCCGAACTGTTCCTCGCCTTCGATCCAGCCAGCCGCCGCATCGAGGCGCGTCCGATCAAGGGCACACGCCCACGCGCGGACGATTTCGATCAGGACCAGGCCCTGGCGAGCGAGCTTCGGGCCAGCCTGAAGGATCGGGCGGAAAATCTGATGATCGTGGACCTGATGCGCAACGATCTGGCGCGTGTGTCACGGCCCGGATCGGTTCAAGTCCAAACGCTTTTCGAGGTTGAACGCCATCCGACAGTGCATCATCTGGTCTCGACCGTGACGGGCGAAGCCAAGCCCGCGGTGGGTCCAGCCGAGTTGCTGGAGGCGACCTTTCCGCCCGGTTCGATCACCGGTGCGCCCAAACACCAGGCGATGAAAGTGATCGCGGCGCATGAAGCGCAGCGCGGTCCCTGGTGCGGTTCGTTGTTCCTGATCGGCGACGACGGCGCCCTGACTGCCTCTGTTCTCATCCGAACAGCTGGTTTCGAGCTGAAACACGACGTCTGGCGCTATCGCACCCTCGCCGGCGCCGGCATCGTCGCGGACAGCGATCCGGCCGCCGAAGAGGCGGAGACGGACGTCAAGATGTCAGCGATGCGACAGGCGCTGGTCGGTGTCTGAGCTCAACAGTTGCTGCAGGTGATGGTGTCCACGGTGCGTGGTCGCAGATAGGACATGCGGCTGAACTTGGTCACATACGGCGCGACTTGATCGAAAGGCGAGCTGTAGTCGTAGAAGGCTTCGGCGACGATGACGGACTCACCCTCTTCCAGCATGTCCGAAGGAATTTTCGCTTCGGCGACGGTCAGTTTGGACGCGACGCCCTTACCAACGCTCCAATCCACCTTGTAGGTCGTGGCGTTGACGCGCGTGACGCTGCTGACGCGCTGGGTCAGAGGCGTGGCGGCGAAGGGCGCCATGATCAGGTCGCCGATGGCGAAGACATCCGTCAGATCGGTCTTGGTCACGCTGTCGCTTTGAGACACCAGGTCGGCGACCATGGACGAGACGTGGCCCGTGCGCTTCAGGGCCATATAGCCCTGACAGAACTCCACCATGCCGAAGTAGAACAGGATCAGGATCGGCGCGAGGAAGGCGAACTCGACCGCGGCAACACCGCGGACATCGTGCCGGAGCGCCCGAAGATGCGCGCAGAAGCGATCCAGCCCGCGCATCATTGCCACGGCTCGTTGCGGAAGGCGGTCGTCGCGGTCATCAACACCTTGCCTGGACCGACACGCGAAACGGCCTGGCTCAGCAAGGGCGTGACCAGAGGGTGGGTGTACCAGACGCGAACGAGGATCAACGACCCTGCCTGACCGCCGTCATAGGTAGTCTTGGAGGGGTCCATGGCGTTGTTGGTGATGGGGTCCGGCACGTTCGGAGATGAAAACTTCGGTATGACGCGCACGTCCACCGTCATTCGGTTCGCGCAGTCGGACTTGAAGACCACCATCTTGTCGCAGACCTGGGTCTTGAACTTCTCCTTGTCGAAGTTCTGGTCCTTGGCCTGACCCGTGCGGATCAAGCGGCCGCTTTCCATCGTCGCCGTCTCCAGCACCGAGTCCAGCACGAAGACGATGCCCAGCTCCAGGATGGAGAAGATCATCAGGAAGAACGGGATGGCCACCATGGCGAATTCCACGGCGGCCGCGCCTTCACGCTTGCGCTTCGAGCGCGCCGTTGGCGACGGCGATGATCTCAGGGGGGGCATCGGCCGAAATCAGGGCGCGGTGGGCGCTGCGGCGGCCGCCGACGAGGATGAGGATCGGACGCTAGGCGTGCAGGAGGCGCCGCAGGCCATCTCGGTCGCCTGGGCGCCCCGCCAGACCCGAACCGAGCCGGTCGAGCCGCCGGTCACCACGATTTCGCGTTTGAATAGGGTGCGACCCACGCCGTCGACGGCGACCACTTCGGTGACGCCATAGCCCTTGCCGACGATGAACATGGTGTTGGCGTCCACCAGAGAGACGTCGGCGATCTGGGGGTTGCCGACGATGATGGAGGCCGCGGCGCCGCGAAGCTGAACGCGCGCCGAGCGATCGATCTCGACGTTCAGCGCACCGTCCTGGGCGTTGGCGGCCAGGGGGGCGGCCAGGGGGACAGCGAAGAGGGCGGCGGCGATCAGGAAGGACGGGATGCGGGACATCGGCGGCTCTTGATAGTGGCGCGTGCAAACGCGAACGCGCGCATGATGCAGCCGTGATCCTCAACAAAGGCTGAAGCGCCGGTATGAGAATTTTCTTTGGTAAATCTGCGCGTAACCAAACCTCGTGACTCAGATTTAACGGGCCTCGTGCATTTTGATCCTGCGTTTGGGGGTCAAGCGGGCTACCGGCTCCCCCCGCCAAGTTGCTCGCTAGACCATTTGAAAAAGGAACTAACCATGACCAAGTTCATCTCGCGCTTCGCCAAAGACGAATCGGGCGCCACCGCCATCGAATACGGCCTGATCGCCGCCCTGGTCGCCGTCGCCCTGATCACCGTTCTGACCACGATGAGCGGCAAGCTCAGCCAGACCTTCACGAAGGTTTCGACCTCGCTCGACGCCGCCAGCAAGTAAGGCTCGTCAGAGCTTTACGGGAAGGGCCGGGACGCAAGTCCCGGCCCTTTTTGCATGGTGGAAACCCAACCTTAAGTCCTGCCGACGAAAATGGGCGTCATGGATATTCTGCTGCTCACCCTGCTCGGCGTCTTTCCGGCCCTGGTCATCGTCGGCGGTCTGCACGACCTGATCACCATGAAGATCCCGAACTGGATCTCGCTGGCCCTGATCGGCGCCTTCTTCCCCATCGCCTTTCTGATCGGCGCCGCGCCGATGGATGTCGCTATCCATGTCGGCATCGGGTTCGCGGCGTTGCTGGTCGGCATGGGCATGTTCGCCGCCGGCTGGATCGGTGGAGGCGACGCCAAGCTGCTGGCCGCCAGCTGTCTGTGGATGGGGATGAGCGGCGTCGCGCCCTTTTTGATCTACACCGGCATCGCGGGCGGGGCCTTCTGCCTGCTGCTGATGACCGCGCGTCAGTATTTTCCGATGGTCGCCCCTTCGGTGTCGCAAGGCTGGGTCATCAATCTGATGCAGCCCAAGGGCGACATTCCTTATGGCGTCGCCATCGCCATCGGCGCCCTGCTGGCCCTGCCCGAGAGCGGGCTGCTGCTGACCTTCGCCTCGGGTCGCTGACACCCCGTTGACCGGCGTTCGCGGCGCTTAGGAAGCGTTAACCCGCAAGGCCCATGATCGTTAACGGTAGGCGTCGGGGGATGAATCCGAAACAGAGCGCCTGCTGGAGACATCCTGGATGAAGCCCGCCCGCATCGTCGTCATCTGCATCGCCGCCGTCTCGGCCATCGGCCTGGCCCTGGTGGTCCGAGCCATGGGGTCGTCGTCGAACGAACCCGCGACACCGGCCGCCGCCGCTCCCGTCGAAGTCCGCCCGATGGCCAAGGTGCTGGTCGCCGCCAAGGACCTCGAACCCGGCAAGCGTCTGGTGGAGGCTGACCTTGAATGGAAAGATTGGCCCGTCGACGAGGTCAATCCGGTCTTCATCACTGACGGCTCCACGCCGGTGCCCGCCAAGCCCGCTGCGGAAAGCGCGACGGCGAAGGCGACGGACGCCGTGAACCGCGTCGCCAAGGCGGCGACGGAGATGGCCACGACCGGCGCCAAGTCCGACTACATCGGCTCGGTGGTCCGTGAACCCATCCTGGCCGGAGAGCCGATCGTGTCGCGCAAGATCGTGCGCGCCGGAGACAGCGGCTATCTGGCCGCCTATCTGGAACCCGGCATGCGGGCCATGGCCATCGCCGTGACGGTCGAATCCGCCGCCGGCGGGTTCATCCTGCCCGGCGACCGCGTCGATGTGGTGCTGACCGCCGAAACCAATCGCGACGGCGCCGTCGAGGGCGCGACCAAGTCCAAGTTCGCCTCGGGCGTCGTGCTGCAGAACATCAAGGTCCTGGCCATCGACCAGGCGACCCGCGTCGGCGACGACGCCCAGGCCGTTGTGGGCGCCACCGCGACCCTGGAAGTCCGACCGCAAGACTCGGTTCTGCTGGCCCAGGCCAAGTCCGAAGGCGAACTGTCGCTGTCGCTGCGATCGTATGCCGACACCGCCGGACCATCCGGCGCCACACGCCGCCCTGTCGCGGCCGTTTCCCAACCCCAGGCCGTGCGCATCTATCGCGGCGGCGCGCCCGAAGTGGTGGCCGTGCCATGAGGACTCAACCGATGCGCCGACCCACGATGCGCAAGGCCGCCGCCGCCGCAGCCTGCGCCCTTTTGGCCACCCTGGCAGCCGCGCCTGCCGGCGTCGCCCAAACCCGCGCCGCCGTCTCGACGGGTGCGGCGCAGCGCCTGATCAACCTGCCGCGCGGCACCTCGTTCGCGGTGGATTTGCCGGCCGACGCCCGCGACGTGATCGTCTCCAATCCGCAGGTGGCCGAGGCCATGCTGCACTCGCCGCGCCGCATCACCGTCATCGGCATCGCGCCGGGTGAGACCGACGCCGTCTTCCTGGACGCGGCGGGCCGCACCATCCTGAGCCTGCGGGTTCGGGTAGACGCCGGCACCAGCGCGCTTCAGGACACGCTGGATCGCATGATCCCAGGGGGCGGCGTTAGGGCCGAGGCCGTCAACGACAGCATCATCCTGAGCGGGGTCGCCGAAAACCCTGCGCAATCGACGCAGGCCAGCCGCATCGCCGCCGCCTTCGTTTCGGCGCCCGAGAAGGTTCTGAACCTGATCACCGTTCCGGGCTCGGATCAGGTGACGCTGAAGGTTCGTGTGGTCGAGGTGCAGCGCAACGTCATCAAGCAACTGGGCTTCAACACTTCGGCCGTGCTGGGCCGATTGGGTGACGCGCAGTGGCTGCTGGGCAATGCCGCGACCTGGGGCGTCAACGGCTCTCTGTTGGGCGGCATCAGCGCCGGGACGTCTATCGATACGACGAAAAACTATCAGTTGCAGCGCCCCTGCGGCGCGGGTTTTCCGGCCGGAACGCTCTGTAACTTCACGGTCAACGGCCCGGATGACGCCTCCAACTGGGATACGGCGCAACCCGGCACCGGACCAGGATCAGATAATCTGAACAAGGGCGAGGCGACGCTGAAGGCCTTCGAGCGCGTGGGTTTGCTGCGCACCCTGGCCGAGCCGAACCTCACCTCGGTCAATGGCGAAGCCGCCAGCTTCCTCGCAGGGGGCGAGTTCCCCGTGCCGGCCAGCCGCGATTCGCAAGGGCAGATCACCGTCCAGTACAAACCCTATGGGGTCGGCCTGTCTTTCCGCCCGGTGGTTCTGTCCGGAGGGCGCATCAGCCTGCAGGTCAAGGTCGAGGTGTCCGAACTGTCGTCGCAAGGCGGCCTGACGATCGGCGCGGGGACGGCTTCATCGATCACCCTGCCGGGTCTGACGGTTCGCCGCAGCGAGAACACCATCGAAATCCCCTCGGGCGGATCGATGATGATCGCCGGCCTGCTTCAGGAAAACAGCCGCCAGACGGTGGACTCCCTTCCGGGCGTCACGAACCTGCCGGTGCTGGGATCGCTGTTCCGGTCACGCGACTATCTGATGGGCGAAACCGAACTGGTGGTCATTGTCGAGCCCTACATCGTCAGCCCGACGTCGCCTGATCGGATGCAAACGCCGGCCGATGGCCTGCGCATCGCCGAGGACAGCCAGACCATCCTCTTTGGCCAGTTGAACCAGGTCTATGGGCTGCCGAATGCGCCCCCGGCCGGTTCGGTCGGCTATGTGATCGAGTGAGCACATCCATGACTCGCACCCTGATTGCCACACTTCTGACGACCACAGCCCTTACGCTCGGCGCCTGTGTCGGCGGCCCCGCCAGCTTGGGCGGCGAGCCGCCGCTGACGCCGACCTCGCGTTATCAGCTCCAAGTCGAGCCGAATCTGGACCGGATCGCCCTCGCGGTTCACGACAGCGGCCTGTCGCCAGCGCAGAACGGCGCGCTGCAAGAGTTGGTCAGGCGCTATCGCTACGTCGACGCCGTGCCGATGGTCATCGAAGCCCCCGCCGGAAACGATCCGGTGGCCCTGAAGATCGCCTATGACGTTCAATCGGCATTGGCGGCCTACGGCGTCGCGCCGGAGCGCATCACCTTGGTCAGCTACGCCGCGCCGGATCCGCGCGCGCCCGTAGTCGTCGGCTATCAGACGATCCGCGCCGCCGTGCCGCAGTGCGGAACCGCCTGGGGCAATCTCGGCCGCACCGGAGACAATCGGTCGTCATCCAACTTCGGATGCGCCGTGACCGCCAATCTGGCGGCCCAGATCGAGGATCCTCGCGACATCCAGCGGCCACGCACCATGACGCCGGCGGACGCCGGGCGGCGAACCGTAGTGTTCGATGCCTATCGCGGCGGCAAGCCGACATCGGCGGAGCGCGAAGAACTGATCCGGGATACCGCCGTGTCCCGTGCGGTGAACTGATCATGAGCACAGCCCCAGCCCCTCGCGAGTTCGACAGCTTCGACGACGCGTTCGATGTCGATATGGAGTTCGCGCCTCCGGTTGACGACGTCGCCGCGCCGCGCAGCCCGCTTCAGTTCACGCCTGCGGCCTCGGCGATGCCGGCCGGGGGGGCGCCTCAGCCCCAATCGCCGCTTCAGGCCGCGCCCCTGGCGCCGGTCCCGGCCGCCCCGGCCCATGCGCCCGACGCCGCAGGCTTCAATCCGGTCGGTGACGTGGTCGCCCAGGCGCAAGCCAGCCTGATGGATACGGGGCTGGCCTTCACCGGTCTGGCCCCGGCCAGCAACATCGGTGAAGTGTCGGTGCCGCGCATCGCCATCCATGTCTTCGCCGAGCGCCAGGACACACTCGCCTCGGCCGAACGTGCGGCGCAGGACCGTCGCCTGTCGCGCGCCACGACTCAGATCCGAGTCGGCGGCGTCGCGGCGGCCGTCGAGACCTATCAGCACGAGCCGACACCGCCGCTGATCATCGTCGAGTGCCTGAAAGACCCCCAGACCCTGCTGTGGGAAGTCGATCAGTTGGCCGAGGTCTGCGACGCCGGCACCAAGGTCGTGGTGATCGGCGCGACGAACGACATCATCCTGTTCCGCGAACTGATGCGGCGCGGGGTCAGTGAATATCTGGTGGCGCCCTTGCAGCCGCTGCAACTGATCGCGGCTATCGGCGGCCTGTTCAACGACCCGGCCCAGCCCTTCGTGGGTCGCACCATCGCCTTCGTCGGGGCGCGGGGCGGGGCGGGGGCCTCGGCCGTGGCGCACAACACCGCCTATGCGATTTCCGAGCGGATCGGCGCCAATACGGTGATCGTCGACTATGACCTGCCGTTCGGCACCGCCGGCCTGGATTTCAACCAGGACCCGCTGAACGGCGTCGCCGACGCCCTGGGCCAGCCCGATCGGCTGGATTCGACGCTGCTGGACCGGATGATGGTCCGCTGCACCGACAAGCTGAGCCTGTTTGCGGCGCCCGCCAGCCTGGATACGGACTGGGACATCTCGACCGAGGCGTTCGAGGAGGTCACCAACCAGATCCGGGCCACGGCGCCCTTCGTCGTGCTGGACCTTCCGCACCTGTGGTCGCCGTGGATGCGCCGCACCCTGATCAGCGCCGACGAGGTGGTGGTCGTGGCGACGCCGGACCTGGCGTCCCTGCGCAACGCCAAGAACATGATCGACCTGATCCGTCAGGGCCGCCCCAATGACGCGCCGCCGCGCCTGGTGTTGAACCAGGTCGGCGTGCCGGGACGCCCCGAGATCCCGGCCAAGGACTTCGGCGCGGCGCTTGGCGTGCACCCCAGCCTGATCATTCCGTTCGACGCCAAGACCTTCGGCGCCGCGGCCAACAACGGCCAGATGATCCTGGACGCCGGCGCCAAGACCAAGTCGGCCGAAGCCTTCCAGACCCTGGCCCAGATCGTGTCGCGCCGCGAACTGCCGATGGTGGCGGGACCCAAGGCCAAGCCGACGAAAGCCGGCAAGGCGGAGAAGACCAAGCCGGCGGACGGGGCGTCGAAATCCCTCTTCGCCAATATGTTCAAGAAGCGCTGACGGATGTTCGGCAAACGCACAGGTCAGCCCGGCGCCGCCCCTGCGCCCCTGCGGCCGGCCCCGGCCCCCGCGCCGGCGTCTGCGCCCGGCGGCGAACCTGTGTCCGTGTTCAGCATGCAGACGGCCGCCGCGCCGATGGCGGCGACGACCAACGCATCGGCCTTTGCCTATGCCGACGAGGATTTGGAGCCGGCGGCCGACGCCTTCGATCGGGCGTCTGCGCCGACCCAGCCCGCGCCGGCCGATCGTCTGGACGCTCTGGCCTCGCGTCCCAAGCCCAAGCCGGCGCCTGAGGCTCCGCGTCCCACCGGCAATGTCGCCGGTACGGGCCCGAAGGCCACGGCGGGTCTCGAGCAGCTGAAAAAGGCCCAGGCGGTCGCCGAGATCGTCCGGGAACAGAGCGACTACTATCACGCCACGAAGACGACGATCTTCAACGCGTTGATGAACACCATCGACCTGGCCCAGCTGGCGCATCTGGACCAGAAGGCGGCGTCGGAAGAGATCCGCGACATCGTCGCCGAATTGGTGGCGATCAAGAACGTCTCCATGTCGGTCGCCGAGCAGGAGCATCTGGTTCAGGACATCGTCAACGACGTTCTGGGCTATGGTCCGCTGGAGCCGCTGCTGAGCCGCGACGACATCGCCGACATCATGGTCAATGGCGCAGGCCGCGTCTTCATCGAGGTCGCGGGCAAGGTCCAGCTGACCAACGTCCGTTTCCGCGACAACACCCAGCTGATGAACATCTGCCAGCGGATCGTGAGCCAGGTCGGGCGCCGCGTGGATGAGTCGAGCCCCATCTGCGACGCCCGCTTGCCGGACGGTTCGCGCGTCAACGTCATCGCTCCACCGCTGGCCATCGACGGCCCGACGCTGACGATCCGGAAGTTCAAGAAAGACAAGCTGACGATGAAGAATCTGGTGGAGTACGCCTCCATCAGTCCCGAGGGCGCGCGCGTCCTTGGCGTCATCGGCGCGTCGCGATGCAATCTCGTCATCTCGGGCGGCACCGGCTCGGGCAAGACGACGCTGCTGAACACCCTGACGGCCTTCATCGACCCGACCGAGCGGGTCATCACCTGCGAGGACGCCGCCGAACTGCAACTGCAGCAGCCGCACGTCGTGCGTCTGGAAACCCGCCCGCCGAACCTGGAAGGCCAGGGCACGATCACGATGCGGGATCTGGTCAAGAACTGTCTGCGGATGCGTCCCGAGCGGATCATCGTCGGCGAGGTGCGCGGACCCGAGGCGTTCGACCTGTTGCAGGCCATGAACACGGGCCACGACGGCTCGATGGGCACGCTGCACGCCAACAGCCCGCGCGAGGCCATCAGCCGGATGGAGTCCATGATCACCATGGGCGGCTACGGCCTGCCGTCCAAGACGATCCGCGAGATGATCGTCGGCTCGGTCGACGTCATTATCCAGGCTGCCCGCCTGCGCGACGGTTCGCGCCGCATCACTCACATCACCGAGGTCGTGGGCCTGGAAGGCGATGTGATCGTGACGCAGGACCTGTTCGTCTACGACATCACTGGCGAGGACGAGAACGGCAAGATCATCGGCCGTCATCGCTCGACCGGCATCGCCCGTCCCCGCTTCTGGGACCGGGCGCGCTATTACGGGCTGGAGCGCGAACTGGCCGACGCTCTGGACGCGGCGGAGTAGGGCGATGCTTCCAATTCTCGCCGCCGTTTTGGCTTTCATCACCATCGGCGGACTGGGCTGGGTCTTCGTCGGTGGAGACGATTCGTCGGCCCAGGCCGTCAAGCGCGCCCAGAGCATGGGCGAGGGCAAGAAGAACCCTGCGCTTGCCCGCAAGGCGGCCGCCGCCAATACGCCCGAGGCGCGTCGCAAGCAGATTCTGGTTCAGCTTCAGGATGCCGACCGCCGCGAGCGCAAGGCGCGCACGACCCTGGCGTCGCGGCTGAAGCAGGCGGGGCTGAGCCTGAGCGTGACGACTTTCTACATCATCTCGGCGGTGGTCGGGCTGCTGACCGGCCTGGGCGCGCTGATCTTCGGTTTGCCGATCCTGGTGGTCGTCGGTATCGCGCTGATCTTCGGTCTTGGCCTGCCGCGTTGGGTCGTGGGCTTCCTCGGAAAGTCGCGGATGAAGAAGTTCTCGCTGGAGTTTCCCAACGCCGTCGATGTGATCGTGCGCGGCATCAAGTCGGGCCTGCCGGTCCACGAATGTTTCAAGATCATCGCCCGCGAGAGTCCGGCTCCGCTTGGGCCCGAATTCCAGACATTGGTCGAGGGCCTGGGCGTCGGCCTGACCCTGGAGCAGGCGTTGGAGAAGATGTACGGCCGGATGCCGACCTCGGAATTGCGCTTCTTCACCATCGTCATCGCCATCCAGCAGAAGACCGGCGGCAACCTGGCCGAGGCGCTGGGCAATCTGTCTGCCGTGCTGCGCGCCCGTCGGATGATGGGCGAAAAGATCAAGGCGTTGTCGTCCGAAGCCCTGGCCTCGGCGGGCATCATCGCCTCCCTGCCGCCTGCGGTCATGACGATGGTCATGTTCACGACGCCTGGCTACATGATGCCGCTGTTCACCGACTTCCGCGGCAACTTCCTCTTGCTGATCGCGGCCGTCCTGATGTCGACCGGCATCTTCGTGATGAAGCGCATGATCTCGTTCAAGTTCTGAGGCCGGGGTCATGGAAAGCTTCATCCGCTTCATCACCGATCCGCAGAACCTGCTCAGCATCGGCGTGGGCGTGCTGGTCTTCGCCACCGTCATCACCCTGATGTCGTCGATGACGGGCGGGGTTGCGCTGGACAAGCGCATGAAGGCCGTCGCCGAACGCCGCGACGACCTGAAACGCCGGTCGCGGGCGAACATGGCCGGCGGTCAGGGCGCGCTGCGTCACACTGATGACGGCTTCAAGAAGCGGATCGTGGATCGGCTGAACCTCAGCAAGCTGCTGGAAGATCCAAAGGTCGCGGGTCAGATGGCCCAGGCGGGCTATCGCGGGCCGCGTCCGTTGACGACCTTCTACTTCTTCCGCTTCGCTTCGCCCTTCATCTTCATGGTGGTGGCGGCCTTCTACCTGTTCATCCTCAAGGTCGTGGACTGGCCCACGATGAACAAGGTGACCGCGACCATGGCGGCGGCGGTTGCGGGCTTCTATGCGCCGAACCTGTATCTGAAGAACCGGATCGACAAGCGCCGCACCTCGATCATGCAGGCGTTTCCTGACGCGCTGGACCTGCTGCTGATCTGCGTCGAAGCCGGCATGTCCATCGAGGCGGCCATCGCCAAGGTGAGCCAGGAAATGGGACCGTCGTCGATCGATCTGGCCGAGGAACTGTCGCTGCTCTCGGCCGAGCTTTCCTATCTGCCCGACCGTCGCATGGCCTATGAAAACCTGGGCAAGCGCACCAACCATCCGGGCGTAAAGTCGGTGGCCACCGCCATGACGCAGGCTGAAACCTATGGCACGCCGCTGGCGACTGCCCTGCGCGTCATGGCCAAGGAAAATCGCGAGCTGCGCATGTCCGCTGCGGAGAAGAAGGCGGCGGCTCTGCCGGCCAAGCTGACCGTGCCGATGATCCTGTTCTTCCTGCCGGTGCTGTTCGTCGTCATTCTGGGACCGGCGATCCTGAACGTCATGGACATGATGAAGGGCGGCTAAGCCGCTCCAGCTTCCGCCGCCGCCTTCAGACCCTCGGCGGCGCTTTCCAGCGCCTTCTTCATCGCCGGGCGGTGCTTGTCATGGAACAGCTCGCCGCGAATGCCTGAAAAGCGGATGCCGATGGCGACGATGCAGTTGCCGGGCGCCAACTCCTCGATCTGGATATAGCGCAGGCTTTGGAACAGGAAGCCGCGCCGTTCGGCCCAGACCAGCCGAGCGCGCGGTTGCCATTCCACCACCTGGGCGGCCGACTGGCGCTCTGCCATGTCCGGCCACGCCTCGGTCATGGTCAGACGGCCGCCATAGGCGATGGCGCCCTCGACGTCCTTGTCGATCGGGTTCCAGGCGCCCCAGCCAGACAGGTCCGCGACCAGATCCCAGATGCGGTCCGAGGTCGCCTGAACGCCGACGCGTTTTTCGATGCGAGTGTCATCCATGGTTTCGCTCTGACACGGCTGGCCGCCGGAAGAAAGGCGCCGAGCCTCAGTCGGCCGCTTCGATCCGCTTCAACCGCCGTCCGTCATCCAGCGCCAGCCGCGTCTTGACCTCGAACAGATCGGCGCCGGCCGGAATGATCAGCAGCTTCTTGGGCTGGGCCGTGTTGACGGCGACGACGGCGCCCTTTGGACAGATGTCGAAACAGTCGGCGCCGACGACCGTCAGCTCGCCCTTGCGACCCTGTTTGCCCTTCTTCAGGTGCAGATATTTTCGCAGCGCCTTCTTCAACGTCAGATCGCCGCCGGGGCCGAAGCCGCCGTTCAGCTTTTTCGAACATTTGCGGCAGACCAGAACGACGTCGCGCCATTCGGTCTTTGCGCTCTTGAAGGCCTTCTCACCCATGCGGACAGAAATCGGCGTTCGCGACGGCTTGCACAAGCGGGTGCGGCGCCGTCACCTGTCGTCGGGCTGAAAATTTCACGGGACCTTCACATGCGCCGATTGTTCGCCGCCTCCACAATGGGGCTGCTGCTTGCCGCCGGCGCCGCTCAGGCTCAGGTCGATACGGCCAGCGTGGACGCCGCCGTGCAGCGCGTCATGCCAGATGTCGTCGCATGGCGGCGCGACTTTCACCAGCATCCCGAACTGGGCTTCGCCGAGACTCGCTCGGCCGGCATGATCACCGACCATCTGCGATCGCTGGGGCTGGAGGTCCGCACCGGGGTCGGCAAGACGGGCGTGATCGGCATATTGCGTGGCGCACGGCCGGGGCGGGTCGTCGCCCTGCGCGCCGACATGGACGCCCTGCCGGTGCAGGAGGCGACCGGCCTGGCCTTCGCCTCGACCGCGACCGGGACATACATGGGCAATACGGTTCCGGTGGCCCACGCCTGCGGCCACGACATGCATATGGCCATGCTGATGGGGGCGGCCGAGGTCCTGGCCGGGATGAAGAACCAGATCGCCGGCACGGTGGTCTTCGTCTTCCAGCCGGCCGAGGAGGGCGCGCCTCCGGGAGAGCCCAAGGGCGGGGCGGCCCTGATGATCGCCGAAGGGGCGCTGAACGATCCGAAGCCCGAGGCCATCTTCGGCCTGCACGTCGTGCCCGGCCGTCGGGGCAGCGTCTTCTATCGGCCCGAGGGCTTCATGGCGGCGTCCGACCGCGTGGACATCAGCCTGAAGGGGAAACAGACGCACGGCGCCTGGCCCTGGCGCGGCGTCGACGTGATCGCGGTGGCGGGCCAGGTGGTCGAGACGGTCAACACCCTGACCGCGCGCACGGTCGATCCGACCACCACCCCGACCGTCTTCACCATCGCCACGATCAACGCCGGCGTCCGCTACAACATCATCCCCGACAGCGCGACGCTGTCCGGGACCCTGCGCACCTTCGATGTGGCCCAGCGCGACGCCCTGGTCGCCCGCGCCGAGACCGCCATCGACCATGTCGCCGAGGCTTACGGCGCCACCGCCGAGTTCGGCGTCAAACAGAACGCGGCCCTGGTGTTCAACGACCCCGGCCTGTCCGCCTGGCTGGCCCCGGTTTTGACCGAGGCGGCGGGCGAGGGGAACGTCAACCCCGCCACGCCCCCGACCACGGTGGCCGAGGACTTCAGCTATTTCCAGCAGGTCATCCCCGGCGTCTTCTACCATCTCGGGGCCAGTCCCGACGGCGTCGATCCCGCGACCTCGGCGCCCAACCATTCGCCGGAGTTTTCGCCCAACGAGAAGGTCCTGCCGCTGGGGGTGAAGACGCACGTGCTGACGGCGTTGCGGTTCCTGGAGCGGAGCTAGGCGCTCTCATGATTGCGCGTAGGTTGTCTTTGGCGTTCGCTGTCGCGCTGGCGATATTGAGCTACTGGGTGATGGTATCAGCTCCGGGCGTCGTCGATCCGGAATTCGCCAGCACCATCTATGTGTTCTTTGCACTAACCCTGACCGTCATCTTCGGACTGAAATTTCTGGCGCTGCGTTTCGCCACGGCGGGTTCACATATCTATTGGGGCTCAGGTTCAGGCTCTCAACAGGTCGGGCGGATCGCACTCCTGATCGCAACAGCGCTCACCATCCATCTGTGCGTGGGTTGGCTGTTTGACCTTCAGGGGCGCCTTGATGAAACGGCGGGCGTCGTCGGTCTTATTGTGTGGACGACGATTCCGGCAGTTTTTCTGATTTTCGGTCTTGTGAAGTGGCCGGTGCGACTGAAATCCGCGTCCAAGGCCAGGCTCGTCGCCGTAGGCGCAGCATCATTCGGCACTGCGGTGGCCATAAGCTATTTGAAGTTCGCCAATGCACCGGAAGAATACAGCATTCCGCCACTCAACGATCTCTTGATCCAGCTTGCGGGATTGGTCGGTGCCGCTGCCGCAGAAGAAGTCGTATTTCGAATTCTGCTGCTGACGGCATTGCTAAGTCTGACGCGCTCTCGGTTCAGCGCGGTCTTTCTGTCGAGCGTGTTTTTCGGACTGACTCACGCGCCGCTTGCTCTTATGCATCCCGTTGTACACGCGGATTGGCCGATGCTGGCATATGCAGCCCAAAGCTATTTGCCGGAGTTCCTGATGCAGACGCTGTTTGGATTGTTCTTGGGGGTCGTCTGGCTGCGAACTGGCTCAATCGTCCTCATTGTCGCAACTCATGCCATAATGAATGTAGGTCCGAGTATGCTTAGCGGCTTTTGATTGTCGGCGCTGGCGGTAAATGCCTGGCGGCCACACCGTCAGGCTTTCTGCATTCGCTCGAACACCGTCTCGATCACCCGGCGATACATCGCCGTCAGCGTCTCCAGCTCCGCCGTCGGCACGCGTTCGTCGATCTGGTGCATCGTCTGGCCGACCAGGCCCAGTTCCAGAACCGGACACAGGGCGCGGATGAAGCGGGCGTCGGAGGTGCCGCCGGTGGTGGAGGCTTCGGGGCGGCGGCCCGCCACGGCCTCGACCGCGTCCTGTACCGCCTGCACGAAGGCGCCCGGCTCGGTCAGGAACGCCTCGCCCGAGCACAAGTGCTCCAGGGTGATCTGAAGCCCGGTCTCGGCCTGCATGGCGCCGGCCTCGCGGTTCAGCCAGTCGATCAGGGCGTCGCCGGTATGGCTGGGGTTGAAGCGGATGTTCAGCCGCGCCGTCGCCTGGGCCGGGATGATGTTGGTCGCCGGATTGCCGATGTCGATGGTGGTGATTTCGAGGTTGGACGGGGGGAAGTTCTCGTAGCCTTCATCCAGCACGTGGTCGTTCAGGCGGGCCATCAGCTTCGCGATCACCGGGGCCGGGTTGGCGGCGCGCTCGGGATAGGCGACGTGGCCTTGTTTGCCGTGGACGGTGATCCAGGTGTTCAGCGAGCCGCGCCGCCCGATCTTGATCATGTCGCCCAGCTGCTGTGACGACGAGGGTTCGCCGACGACGCAGGCGTCGATGACCTCGCCCTCGGCGGCCAGGGCCTCGACCACCCGTTTGGTGCCGTGCAGGGCCGGGCCCTCCTCGTCGCCGGTGATCAGGAAGGAGAGGGAGCCTTCGGGTTCGCCGTGCGCCAGCACCTGGGACACGGCGGCGACCCAGGCGGCGATCCCGCCCTTCATGTCCACCGCGCCGCGCCCATAGAGGACGCCGTCGCGCACGTCGCCGGCGAAGGGTTGCGACGACCACTGGTCCGAGGGGCCGGTCGGGACCACATCAGTATGGCCGGCGAAACACAGGTTGGGCGAGGCGGTCCCGCGCCGCGCATACAGGTTCTCGATCCGCGCATCGACGCCGACGCCGCTGGGGCCTTCGAAGGCCAGACGGCGGCAGGTGAAGCCCAGGGCCGTCAGGTGCCGTTCCAGCACATCCATGGCCCCCTCGTCGGCGGGGGTGACGGACGGAATGCGGATCAGGTCGCGGGTCAGTTCGACAGGATCGATTACGGGAGTTGATGCGCGGCTCATGGCTCTATGCTTTAGGGAAATCGTGCGGAGGCGAGAAGAGCCATGCCCAAGATCGATATCGACAGCGCGCCGACGACGAAAGGCACAACCTATCCCGAGGAATACGCCGGCCCGTGCAAGCCGCGTCGCCGCTGGAAGCTGGGCGATGCGGCGGGGCTGACCCATTTCGGCGTCAACCTGCTGCGCCTGCCCGACGGCGCCTGGTCCAGCCAGCGCCATTGGCACGCGTCCGAGGACGAGTTCGTCATGGTGGTCGAAGGCGAGGTGGTGCTGGTCGAGGAGGACGGCGAGACCATCCTGCGCGCCGGCGACTGCGCCGGGTTCAAGGCGGGCGTCGCCAATGGCCACAAGATCGAGAATCGATCCGGCAGCGAGGCGGTGCTGCTTGAGGTCGGGACGCGCAGCCCGACCATCACCCCCGCCGACTATCCCGACATCGACATGGTGCTTCACGCGGGCGTCGACGGCTATTTCCACCGCGACGGCTCGCCCTATCCGAAACAGTCCCGAAGAACGTGACCACAGAAACCATCGACACCGGCCCCGCCGCCCCGCCCGTTCCTCCCGCTCCGCCAGAAGGGCCGTCCAGTCCGTGGGGGATCCGCGACTTCCGCCTGCTGTGGTTCGGGCGGGTGGTCGCCGTGCTGGCGATCCAGATCCAGTCCTCGGCCCTGTTGTGGCAGGTCTATGAGATCGCACGGCGCGACCATCCGATCGAGGAGGCCAGCCTGTATCTGGGCCTGGTCGGCCTGTGTCAGTTCCTGCCGCTTCTGGCCTTTACACTGCCCGCCGGGGCCATGGCCGACCAGCGCGATCGCAAGCGCACGGTGTGGATATCGATCCTGGTCGAGGCGGCCTGTGCGGGGTCGTTCCTGGCCATGGCGCTGCATGGGAACCCGCCCTTGTGGGGATTGCTGGCGGTCGCCGCCCTGTTCGGCGCTGCGCGGGCGTTTCTGGCTCCGGCCAGCCAGGCCTTCCTGCCGATGGTGGTGGGGCGCAAGGCCCTGCCGCCCGCCATCGCGGCGCAATCCATCGCCTTCCAGACCGGAGCCATCGCCGGCCCGGCCCTGGGCGGGGTGATCGTGGGGGTGAACGTGCCGCTGGCCTATGCGGTGTCGTTGGGGATGTTCCTGCTGGCGGTCGCCGCCTTCATCCTGATCCGCACCAGCGGCAAGCCTGCGCCCCAGGCCAACCCCCTGTCGCCCATCGAATCCGTCAAGGAGGGGCTGGCCTATGTCTACAAGACCAAGATCGTGCTGGGCGCCATTTCGCTGGACCTGGTGGTGGTGCTGCTGGCGGGCGTGGCCCTGCTGACGCCGATCTTCGCGCGCGACATCCTGCATGTGGGGCCGCAAGGGTTCGGCCTGTTGCGGGCATCGTTCGGGGTCGGGGCGATGGCGGTGGCCATCTATCTGAGCCGTTACCCCATCGTGCGGCACGGCGGTCGCTGGATGTTTGCGGCGGTGGCGGTGTTCGGGATCTGCACGGTGACGTTCGGCCTGTCCAAGATCGTCTGGATCAGCGCCCTGGCCCTGTTGATTGGCGGCGGGGCGGACATGATCAGCGTCAATATCCGCCAGACCCTGATCCAGCTGGCGACGCCCGATCACATGCGCGGGCGGGTGTCGTCGGTGTCGATGCTGTTCATCGGCGCGTCGAACGAGCTGGGCGAGGCCTATTCCGGCGTGATGGTCCGGCTGCTGGGCGCGGTCGGGGCGGCGGTGTTCGGCGGGTTCGGCGCGCTGGCGGCGACCGGGGCCTGGGCGACGATGTTCCCGGGGCTGAGGAAGGCCGACAAGCTGACGTGAGGTGGGTGAGGGGTGATTGGTGAATCGTGAGGCGAACACTCACCAATCACGAGTCACCCCTCACGTTTCACCACACCTTGAAATGCTTCGACAGCTTCAGGCCCTGGCTCTGGTAGTGGCTGCCGCTCTCGCCATACAGGCGGCTGGGGCGCTCCGTCAGGGGTTCGTAGACCAGGCGGGCGACGATCTGGCCGTGTTCCAGCAGGAAGGGGGTGTCGTGGGTGCGGACTTCCAGCACGCCTTTCGATCCCGCGCCGTGCGCCTCGTCCGTGCCGAAGCCGGGGTCGAAGAAGCCGGCGTAGTGGACGCGGAACTCGCCGACCGACGGATCGATGGGGGTCATCTCTGCGGCCTGATCGACGGGGATCTCCACGTCGTCGGACGAGGCCAGGATGTAGAACTCGCCCGGATCCAGCAGCAGTTCGCCACGACGCAAGCTCAGCGGTTCCCAGAAGTCGCGCGGGTCATGGCCGTCGATATGGTCCAGATCGACCACGCCGGCGTGGCGGCGCCCGCGGAAGCCGACGATGTCGCCGCCCTGCAGGTCGACGCCGACCGAGCGGGTCTCCAGCTTGGGCGGATCGCCGGCCTTGAGGCGCAACTGGTTCAGCCGGGTGCCGGGACGGACCAGGATCGAGAAGGTCTGGGGCGCGACCTCCATATAGAGCGGCCCGTCATAGCCTTCGGCCACGTCGTCGAAACGGGCGCCCTGATCGGTCAGCAGGCGCACGAAGACATCGACGCGGCCGGTCGAGCTTTTCGGGTTGGCGCGGGCGATCAGGCCCTGGGGCAGGCTGAGCCGCTCCTGCAGGCGCACGATATAGACGCAACCCTTTTCCAGCACGACGCCGGCGTCGGTGATCTCGATGGCGTGCATCTCGACGTCGGCGATCCGGTCCTCGACCTTGCGCTTGCCAGGCAGGAAGGAGGCGCGGACGCGCCAGGCCTGGCCCGACAGGCGCAGGTCCAGGCTGGCGGGCTGGACCTGGTCGTGGTCGAATTCGGTGTCGGACGTAATGGCGCCCGTGGCGATCAGCGTCTCGATGGACTGGGCCGGAAGAATGCCGGGGCGGGGCGCCTGGAATATGCTCATGCCATCTGTCTCACACGGTTTTCGCGACTTGTCTTCAAGTCGCGCTTGCGGCCCGCGCGCGGCGGGGCGAGCATATAGCCCATGCACGATGGTCCTGCCTATACCGCCGAAACGAACGGCATCCTGATCCGGGTGAGGCCCAGCTATCTGGCGGGCCAGTCCGATCCCGACGAAGGGCGCTGGGTCTGGGCCTATCAGATCGAGATCGTGAACCTGACGGGATCGACGGTGCAGCTGATGGCGCGCCGCTGGACCATCACCGACGGCCACGGCCATGTCGAGGAGGTGCGGGGGCCGGGGGTGGTGGGCGAACAGCCGGTGATCGAACCAGGCGGCAGCTACGCCTACGCCTCGGGCTGTCCGCTGGGCACCGACAGTGGGTCGATGGTCGGCGCCTATTATATGACAGACGCCGAGGGCCGCAGTTTCGAGGCGGAAATCCCGGCGTTTTCGCTGGATACGCCCGATGCGCGGCGGGTGCTAAATTAGGTCTTTGCCTCGCGCGGCGTAGTCGCGGCTAGGGCGCTATCTGACCCCAAAACGGTTCTAATAACCCATCGGAATAGGTGTGATGCGGCAAGAGCCATCCTTGTAGGTTTCTGCGATTGACCCATCGACGCTGTGTTCTTCTTCTCTCGCGATTGCTGCGCACCAGGCTGCGTCTTTGCAAAGCGGATAGCGGCTAGCCATCAGAGGATTTATTGGCCTCAAATGGATAGGGTCCACACCCGGCCGTTGAAGTGCGACTTCGCACTTTGTCGGTGACGAGGGATCGCTCGAATACGCTCCTGGCGCCGCAACGCACGCACTCAGGCTGACCGAAGTAACGACAGCGGCGAGGGCGGGGAAAAGCGTAGGGCTGGCGACCATGTGTCGATTGTGACCGAGGACGCGTCCAGTTTCTACCACCCGCGTGGAGATTGCGGAAGATGGATGGGGCTGCGTCAACCCGGATGAACCGCAGCCCCGCCCCTGAAGTCTCGCCGGCTTGCTTGCGCGAGCCGGCGAGGGGGAAGTCGGCTCCCTAGAGAGCATCTGTGACGCGGAAATGACCCGCGCGAAGCGCCGCGCTCAAGTAGCGCGAAGCGCGATAGCGCCCTTAGATATAACGACGCAGGCTGCGGGCCAGGTCGGAACCGCTTTCCTTGCTGCCGCGACGAACTTGCGGCTGGTAGGCGACGCGGGCGTGTTCGACGCAATAGACGCCTTCCGAGGAGCGGCGGCCGCAGAAGCTGAACTCGCGCGACGACGGGTCGCCGATCGGCCATTTGCACATGTGCGCGCCCAGGGTCATCACGGTCGCCGTGCCCGGCAGGTCCGGGATCGGGGCGGGGACGGGGACGGGGGCGGCGGCCTGGACCGGCTTGGGCTGGACGGCCTCAAGACGGCGCGGGGCCGAGGGTTGGGCCGGGGCGGCCGGCGCGGGGCGCGGACGGGCGGTGCGGAAGGTCGCGGCGACGGTGCGCGCCGGTTGCGACGGCGCGGCCCGGCCCGACAGGCCCAGGCGGTGCACCTTGCCGATCACGGCGTTGCGGGTGACCCCGCCGCCCAGTTGTTTGGCGATCTGGCTCGCGGATTGGCCCTCAAGCCAGAGCTTCTTCAGCGCGCCTACGCGGTCGTCAGTCCAGCCTGCGGTCATGCCACCCTCCAGCGAGTTTGGATTCAATATCTAGGTCCAGGCTCCCCCTCCGGGGTCTTGACCTACAACTAATCGTAAACCAGCCGTTAAGAGACGCAAGATGTGCGAATCATCCTGTCCACAGAAACCAGATATTGAATCATCGTTAAGGTTAAGGCGGCGCCGTCGTTTTGGGGACGATCTCGCCTGATCTCTTGCGAAGCGCGGCGGTCGAGCGCATCTGGCGGGCCATGACCGATACGCCCGATCTGATCTCCACCCGGCCTGCCGGCCTGCCGCAGCCGCGTCGCTATCCGGGGATCAATTGGATCGGGGTGCAGACCCTGTATCTGCGCGAGGTGCGGCGCTTCTGGAAGGTGGGCGCCCAGACGGTGGCGGCGCCGGTGGTCACGACGCTGCTCTATATGCTGGTGTTCGTGGTGGCGCTTCAGAACGCGCGGCCGCCGCTGCACGGCACGCCGTTCGCCCTGTTCGTCGCGCCCGGCCTGATCATGATGGCCATGTTGAACAACGCTTTCGCCAACGCTTCGTCCAGCCTGATCCAGGCCAAGATCATGGGTACCGCGACCGATTTCCTGACCCCGCCGCTCAGCCCGCTGGAGCTGACGCTGGGCTTTACGCTAGGCGCCGCGACGCGTGGGCTGGCGGTCGGTCTGGTGACGGCGATCTGCGTGCTGCCGTTCGCGCCTTTGGGTCTCGCCAACATCTTCGCCATCGTCTGGTTCGCCCTGGCCGCCTGTTTCATCATGGGCATGACCGGGGTGCTGGCGGGGCTGTGGAGCGAGAAGTTTGACCACCTGTCGGCGGTCCAGAACTTCATCGTCATGCCGATGACCTTCCTGTCGGGGACCTTCTATCTGGTCGAGAATCTGCCCGAGCCGTTCCGGGCGCTGAGCCGCTACAACCCCTTCTTCTATCTGATCGACGGCTTCCGCTACGGGTTCATCGGCCATGCCGAGAGCAATCTGACGGTCGGCGTCATAGGGTCGGCCGTGCTGATGGCCGTCATGGGCGTGGTCTGCTGGCTGGTGTTCCGCTCGGGCTGGCGTCTTAAGAGCTAGATCGCTACCTGTTGCGGATCGCTCCCCCGAGAGGTCCGCTTCATGCTGTTTCGTTCGCTCGTCGCCGCCACGGCCCTGTTCGCCGCCACATCCGCTTTTGGGCCCGCCTTCGCTCAGGAAGCGACGCCCCAGGCTGGGGACCGCCCCGACATCGCCGCCGGCGCCGCCCAGTTCATCAAGCCCACCAACGCCGAGCGGACCCAGGTCCTGGTCGGTTTCCTGACGACGCTGGGCTTCACGCCCGAAATCCAGACCTTCGAAGGCGGCAACCAGGCCACCGGCCCGATGGAAGGCGCCAATGTCGTCGTCACGGTGGGTCAGGGCGACAAGGACATCGTCCTGACCGCCCACTATGACGCGGTGAAGCTGCGCGACGGAACCCTGTCGCAGGGCATCGTCGACAACGTCGGCTCGGTCATGGCGATGATGGAGGCGGCCAAGACGCTGGACATGGCGCTGGAAGGTCAGCCGGTCACCCACCGCTTCGTCTTCGTCTTCACCGACCAGGAAGAACTGGGCCTTCTGGGCGCCAAGGCCTTCCTTGAGAAACACGGCAAGGACCGGATCGCCGCCGTCATCAACGCCGATGTCGCCGCCTATGGCCAGACGGTCATGTATGGCGAGAACAATGGGCCGCAATCGGCCTTCGTGCTGGAGACGCTGCGCGGCCTGTGCGCCGAACGCGGCTTCGACTGCATGCCCTATCCGACCTATCCGCCCAGCGATGACCGCGCCTTCTCGGCCGCCGGCGTGCCGGTGGTTTCGATGGGCACCCAGGACGCCGTCGGCGCCCACCAGATGTGGCTGGCCTTTAATGGCGGCAAGGACAACGGCCTGAAGGAGGGCTTTGTCCCGTCCGTCTTCCAGCGCATCCACACGACCGACGATAAGCTGTCGTATCTGAAGGGCGTCGACGTCGCCCGCTTCGGTCTGTTCATCGCCGACCTGGGCTTGGCCCTGGACAAAAAGCTGGTCGAAATCCAGGCCAAGGACGCAGCGGTCGCCGCCGAAACCGCACCGGCGGCCCCGGCCACGACGCCCGGCGGCGAGTGACGGCGGTCATCGAGGTTCGCGGCGTCCAGCCGACGCCGAAGGAAGGTCGGGCGGCCGTCAAGGCGTGGCCCGTCGTCCGACGCTGGGCGAACCTGCCCGTGTTGTTTTTGGGCGGCGCCATGCTGGCGACCATCGCCGTCTGCATTGGTTTGCCCTGGAGCGGACCGGCTGGATCGTCGGCCTGCAGTTGGTTGGGCTGTACGGCTTTATCGGGCTGTCGGCACTGGCGCATTACAGGGTCATGGCGGCGGCGCGCCGGTCCCCGATCGCGCAGAAGCCAACCGACTGGCGCATCGATGACAGCGGTCTGGCCCTGTCGGGGGCGGATTTCGAAACCCGCATCGGCTGGCGCAATCTGGTCGCGGTGGTGGAGGAGAAGGATCGCCTGATCTTCGCAGCCTCGCCCAACACCAACTTCATCCTGCCCCTGCGCGTGCTGGAGACGGATCAACGGCAGGCGTTGCGCGTCTTGATCGCCGATGTGAGAGGGCGAGGCGTCCTCGGCGCCGGTGTTGACTAAGACCCTCGCGCGTCCGACAACGCCTGACCGTATTGATCCGGCTCCGTCGCGCTCGCGCCGGGGCCGTCTCGCTTTTGGAGGTCTTGGTCCCGTGTCCACTGAACATCTGATGGGTGTCTACAATCGCGCGCCGCTGGAAGTGGAACGCGGCCGAGGCGCGCGTCTGTGGGCGACCGACGGGACCGAATATCTCGACTGCGTCGCCGGCATCTCGACCAACGGCCTGGGCCACGCCCACCCCGAACTGGTCCAGGCGGTCAAGGATCAGGCCGAGAAGCTGTGGCACGTCTCCAACATCTTCCGCATTCCGGGTCAGGAAGCGCTGGCTGACGCCCTGTGCGAATCCAGCTTCGCCGACGTGGTGTTCTTCACCAACTCGGGCACCGAAGCCGTCGAATGCGCGCTGAAGACGGCGCGCAAATATCACTCGGCCAACGGCGCGCCTGAGCGGATCGACATCTACGGCTTCGACGGCTCGTTCCACGGTCGGACCTATGGCGCGATCAACGCCGCCGCCAACCCCAGCTATACCGAGGGCTTCGGCCCGCCGATGCAGGGCTTCCACCAGCTGAAGTGGGGCGACCACGAGGCGATCAAGGCCGCCATCGCCAACCCCACCACCGCCGCCATCATCGTCGAGCCCGTGCAGGGCGAGGGCGGCTGCCGCGCCATGCCCGAACCGTGCCTGCGGGGGCTGCGCGACCTGTGCGACGAACACGGCGTCCTGATCATCTTCGACGAGGTCCAGTGCGGCATGGGCCGGACCGGCAAGCTGTGGGCCCACGAATGGGCGGGCATGGCGCCGGACATCATGGCGGTGGCCAAGGCCCTGGGCGGGGGCTTCCCCATCGGCGCCTGCCTGGCCTCGGCCAAGGCGGCCAAGGGGATGACGGTCGGCGTTCACGGCTCGACCTTCGGCGGTAACCCCCTGGCCATGGCCGTGGGTCAGAAGGCGCTGAGCCTGATCAACAGCCCCGAGACGCTGAACAACGTCAACGAGATCGCCGGCTATCTGAAGCAGCAGTTCGCCGGCCTTCAGGAACGCTTTCCCGATGTGATCGCCGACGTGCGCGGCAAGGGCCTTCTGATCGGCATCAAGATGGTGCCGAACAATCGCGAGTTCATGGCCCTGGCGCGCGACACGCAGCAGCTGCTGATCGCCGGCGGGGGCGACAACTGCGTGCGGCTGTTGCCGCCGCTGAACCTGACGCTGGACGAGGCCCGCGAAGCCGTGGCCCGTTTCGAGGCGGCCTGCGAGGTCGCCCGCGAAAAGCTGGCGGCCTGATGGTCCGGCACTTCCTCGACATCCACCGGTTGGACGCGGCGGATCTGCGCGCCATCCTGGATGACGCCCATGCCCGTAAGGCCGCCCGAAAGGGCTGGCCCCAGGGTCGCGCCGACGCCGATGCGCCGGGCCAGGATCGCGTTCTCGCGATGATCTTCGAGAAGAACTCGACGCGCACCCGTTTCAGCTTCGACGCGGCGATCCGCCAACTGGGCGGCTCGTCTATCATCGCCACGGCCTCGGACATGCAGTTGGGCCGCGGCGAGCCGGTGGAGGACACCGCCCGCGTCCTGTCGCGCATGGTCGATGCGGTGATGATCCGCGCCAACGATCACGAGGACGTGGAGCGGTTCGCCCGCGTTTCGACCGTGCCTGTGGTCAACGGCCTGACCGACCGGTCGCATCCGTGCCAGATCCTGGCCGATCTGCAGACGATCGAAGAGCATCGCGGGCCGATCGCCGGCAAGACGATCGCCTGGATCGGCGACGGCAACAACGTCTGCCACAGCTTCATGCACGCGGCGCCCAAGTTCGGCTTCCATCTGAACGTCGCCTGCCCGGCGGACTACCACCCCGACCTGCGCGACCTGGCCAAGGGCGGTGACGCCGTCACCCTGACCAGCGATCCGCGCGAGGCGGTCAAGGGCGCCGACGTCGTCGTCACCGACACCTGGGTCTCCATGGGGGATCAGGATTATGAGGCGCGCCTGGCGGCGTTCGAACATTACGGCGTCGACGAAGCCCTGATGGATCTCGCCGATCCCGAAGCGGTCTTCCTGCATTGCCTTCCCGCCCACCGTGGCGAGGAAGTCACCGACGCCGTCATCGACGGGCCGCGCTCTCTGGTCTGGGACGAAGCCGAAAACCGCATCCACGCCCAGAAGGCCGTTTTGGCCTGGTGCTTCGGGGGATGACATTGGAGGACTGGAAGGCGATGTCGACCGCGTCGCGCTTCTGGTTTGTCGTTGTAATGCTTCTGGCTGTTTCGGCCGGCGCCTTCGCACTCTTCACCGCGGCGGCGCCGACGCTTGATCCGGGCAAGTTCTTTTATGAAGCCGTCACCGTTGAAGGTCGCGTCGGCATATCGTCTTACAAGGGGCTGCCGGTGCTCGTGATCACTGACAGAGAGGACCGCAATCACGCGTCGCGATGCAACCCTTATGATCGTGACCAGGCCTGCGTTGATTTGGCGCTGGTCAGAGGGCTGCGCCAAGGCCAGCAGGTCCACGTCGGATTTATAAGAGCCAAGTTCTGGCCGTCAGCTGACGACGCGATCGTCCGCTTGGCCTCGAACGATCATGTTTTTCTGGAGTGTGCCGATCGGCTCGATGCGTTGGGAGTGGACCGCTCGCGAATATCCGGGGTCGAGCGGATATCTGGCTGCTGACAGTAAAAAGCCGGGGATCGCTCCCCGGCTTTTCCAGATCACGACAGATTAGTGATCAGTCTTCTTACAGCTTCACGTCCGACACGCCGCCGACATCCGGGACGCTCTTGGTCAGGTTGGCCTTGAGAACTTCATAGCCGAAGCCGAGAGCGCCCTTGTCGGACACCCAGACGCGGCCGTCGTCGGCGTCGAAACGGACCAGGGTCAGGTGCGCGTCTTCCTTGCCGTCCGGATACCAGGCGGCGACAACGGGATTCCAGTATTTCTCGATGCGGCTGCGGTCCTGATCGATGGTCAGGCGGCCGTGGATGCAGGCCTGAACCTTGCCGTCCTTGGCCTGGTAGCAGAACATGCCGTTCTGGCCGCCGCCGGCGACGTCACGGGCGAAATCGGTGTCGTCGCGGGTGAAGAACCAGATGGTCCCCGTCTCGTCCTCGCCGAAACCGGTCATGGGTTGGTGGTGATAGCCGGGGCGATCGATGCCCAGCATGCCGGTGTTGGACTCCTTCAGGCTCTTCCAGAATTCCTTCTCGGCCTCGGCGGGGGTCAGTTTGTCGGACACGCGGTCTCTCCTTGAGTGGTTCGCAAGGTTCAACCGACCGGCCGTAATCGGGTTCCCGCAGCTTAAGCGCCGGGTATCCAGGGCGCACGCTCGGCGCCGAACAGCGTCGCCAGGTGGATCAGCAGCAGCATGGCGATCGCCGCCGCTCCCACCATCAGGAACCGCCACGGCATCAGGCGCGGCCCTTTGAACGGATCCGGCGGCCGGGCGCCGCGCCATCCGCAAAAGACCATGACGGCGAGGGCGACGCCCAGCACGACGAGGGTGGTGATCAAGCTCATGCGCCGCAGGTGGCGAAAGCCGCGCCGCTTGGCAAGCGAACCCTTGCCGGGAGGTTAATCTTCATGCCGCGTTAACCGAGATGATTCACAAATCCGGCTGTCTGGCGTGATGTCCACAGGATTGGGATATCGCTGCTAGATATTGCGGTTAACCATCAGTTTACACCCTCGATATTGACGGTATAGCCTTCGTCGCATGGGCTGGGAGACGAATCAGTGAGCGCTGCAGCGCCGTGGAGCGTTAAGGGAATCGATCCCAAAGCACGCGAGGTCGCCAAGGATCTGGCGCGCCGGTCCGGCATGACGCTGGGCGAATGGCTCAACTCCATGATCATGGAAGACGAGGAGGAGGGCTACGCCACCCTGCCGCGTCGCTCCCAGGCCGCCGAATACGAACGCCGCAACCGCAGCCGTCGTCTGGACGACGCCTATGAGGTTGAAGACAGCCAGCAGCGGATCAGCGCCTCCATCGATGTGATTGCCGCGCGGCTGGAAGCCGCCGAACGCCGCTCGACCGTCGCCATTCAGGGCGTGGATCAGGCCGTTGCGGGCCTGATGCGTCGGCTGGACGGCCAAGAAGTTGAGGCCCAGGGCGCCGCCCGCCGCATCGACGACATCGCCGAGGAGCTGCGCGAAGGGCATCGCCGCCTGCGCGCCTTCGAACGCGACACCGGCCCGTCGACGCAGGAAGCCTTCGGCAAGATCGAGACCTCCTTGGGCGCGCTGACCGGGCGCCTGTACGACATCGAGGAACGCCAGCGTCTGGGCGTCAGCGATCTGCGCGAGCGGATGGAGGCGGTCGAGAAGGCTGCCGGCCCCGGCGTCGGCACGGAAATGCTGGCCCAGGTCAGCGCGCGTCTGGACGAGGCCCAGAACCGCACGACCGAAGCCCTGAAGACGCTGGAACGCTCGTTCGCCGCGCTGGATCAGCGGATGCGGACGGCCGAAAGCCGCGTCGAGCCGGAAAGCGCGCGCGACCTGGCCCGTTTCGAGAAGCTGGCCGAAAGCTTGTCGCGTCAGATCGACAACAATCGCGCCGAAATGATGCAGCGTCTGGACGCCGCCGAAACCGGCGCGCGCATCGACCGCATCGAACGCGCCGTCCAGGCTGTCGGCGATCAGTTGAAGGCGTCCGAAGAGAAGGGCGCCATCGGCCTTGAGGCCATGGGCCGCGAGGTCCTGCGCATCGCCCGCAACCTGAATGCGCGGGTCAAGAAGGTCGAGACGGACAACGACGGTCGCACCGACGCCGTCGCCCGCGCCGCCGCCGACGTCGTCGGCCAGACCATCGAAACCGAGGTCGCCCGCCGCGCCGCGCGTCTGGATCAGGAGTTCGCCCGCCACGTCGACCGCGTCGACCAACGCCTGACCGCCAGCGACGATCGCCATGCCATCGCGCTGGAGAAGCTGGGCGGCGAAATCACCCGCATCTCGGACCAACTGAGCGATCGCATCGCCCAGTCCGAGCGCCGCTCGCAGCAGGCGCTGGAAGACATCGGCCGACGCCTGTCGGAAAGCTCGGACAAGATCGAGCAGCGCTACGACCGCGCGTCCGGCGAACTGGCCGAGCGGATGCGTCTCAGCGAGGAGCGCACCGCCCGTCTGCTGGCCGAGGCCCGCGAAAGCATCGACGCCCGCGCGCCGACGCCGATCCGTGACAAGCCGCTGGACAATGAGCCGGCGTGGACCCCGGCGCGACAGGTGCTGGAACGCGCCGCCTCGGCGACCATACAGGCGCCGATCCAGTCCGCATCCATCGAAGGCGACTGGCGCGCCGCCGCCTTCCCCGATGAGACCTTCACCGACCAGGACGCCTGGTCCAGCGATCCGGTGACGCCCGAAGTCGCGACCGCTGCGCCCTTCCCGTCGGCGCCCGTCGTCCAGACCGAGGCCGAGCCCGCCGAGGCGCTGGCCGACGAGATGCCGATGCGCCAGGTCGATCCCGACGGCGTCGAACCCATCATCCAGCCCTTCAGCGGTTTCGGCGGCGCCGATGTCGACGATGCGCTGGAGGCGACGTCGCCGGGCTTCTCGACCGCACCGGCCGAAAAGCGTGACGCCGCCGTCCTGGACGCGGACGACGACGATTTCGGCGGTGAAACCGAGTTCGTGGATCCGCGCCGGCTGCGCTCCAGCATGGAAGCCGCCGCCGCCGCCGGCCGCGCCGCCTCGACCCGCAGCACCATCGACGCCGCCCGTGCTGCAATCACCGCGCCCGCTGAGCCGGAACCTGCGCCCCGGTCGGGTTTCGGCCTGAAGCGCGGCGGCAAGTCCAAGCTGCAGGAACGGCTGGACCGGCAGGCGTCCAAGGACGGATCGACGGTCAAGAAGGCGTTTCTGGCTTCGGTTACGGCGGTCGCCCTGACCGGCGGCGTCTATGGCTATCTGTCCCTGACCGACGGCGGCGCCCCGGACTTCGAGATGCCCAGCTTCGGCGGCGGCTCGACGACAAACGGCGCCATGCCGCTGGCCGCGTCGGCGGTGACGCCGACCGGTCCGAAAGCGACCTTCGACATCGGCGGCCCCGGCGCGGCGGACTATGAGGCGGCGATCGGCAAGCTGGAGGCCGGCGACAACTCTGGCTTGGACGGCATGAAGCGCGCCGCTAACCTGGGTTACGCCCCCGCCCAGACCTATCTGGGTCAGCTGTATCTGGACGGCGCCAACGGCGTGCCCGCCGACCCGGCTCAAAGCCGTCAGTGGGGCCGTCGCGCGGCCGAGGGCGGCGATCCGCGCGGGATGCATCTGTATGGGATGCAGCTCTATGAAGGCGACGGCGGCGCGACCAATCAGGCCGAGGCCCTGACCTGGCTGCTGAACGCGGCCGAGCGCGGCCTGCCGGACAGCCAGTACAATGTCGCGCGCATCTATGAGACCGGCGCCGACGGCGTGGCCAAGAATCCGACCGAAGCGCTGAAATGGTACATGATCGCCGCGCGCGGCGGGGATGCGGAGGCCCAGGCCGCCGTGACGCGCCTGCGTCCGACGGCCAGCGCCACGGCCCAGCGCGCGGCCCGCACCGCCGCCGACGCCTTCGTGGCCCAGTCGCAGGCCCAAGCCCAGGCGACAGGCTAGATTCCCAGGCGCCGGGCGGCTATCGGTCGCCCGGTCGTCCCCGACCTCGCCCGCCTGACGGCGATTCTTGTGTCCGCTCCAGCCGAAGGCGCGTCCTTTGGACATCTATCTGCCGATCGCCGAGGTTTCGGTGAACTGGCCGACCCTGGTGATCCTGGGGGCGGTGGTCGGATTCGTGTCCGGCCTGTTCGGCATCGGCGGCGGCTTCCTGATGGCGCCGATCCTGGTCTTCCTGGGCATCCCCCCGACCGTCGCCGTCGCCAGCCAGGCCAGCCACGTCGTGGCCTCCTCGACGTCGGGCGTCATCCGCTATGCGGGCGCGGGGTCGGTCGATTTCAAGATGGGATCGGTGATGGCGGCCGGCGGCGCGGCCGGCGCCCTGGCGGGGGTCGAGCTGTTTCGCTACCTGCGCCTGCTGGGCCAGGCCGACCTCGTCGTGGCCCTGTCCTATCTCGTCTTCCTGGGCGCGATCGGCATTCTGATGCTGAACGAGAGCCTGACCGAGATCCTGCGCCGCCGCCGAGGGCTGCCCGCGCCGCACAAGCAGCGTCGGCGGCCGATGTGGCTCTATGGTCTGCCGCTGAAAATGAAGTTCCCGAAGTCGGGCCTCTATATCAGCGCCTTGCCGCCGTTCGGCCTGGGCGTCTTCGCGGGCGTCCTGTCGGCCATCATGGGGGTGGGCGGCGGCTTCATCCTGGTGCCGGCCATGCTCTATATCCTGCGCATGAGGGCGGGCGCGGTGGTGGGCACCAGCCTGTTCCAGATCATCATCACCACCGCCATCACCACCATCCTTCAGGCTGGGCGTAACCAGACGGTCGACATCGTGCTGTCCACCATTCTCCTGCTCGGCGGCGTCGTCGGCGCCCAGATCGGCGCACGCTTCGCCGGGCGGTTCCGCGCCGAGGAACTGCGGGCGGCGCTAGGACTGATCGTGCTGCTGGTCGGGATCCAGATGGGCCTGGATCTGTTCGTGAGGCCCAACGACATCTTCATGATCGCGCCGGGGATCGCCGACTGATGCAGGCGCTTCCTCCTCCTCCGCCCCCCGTCGCAGCCCCGCCGCTCGATCGGTCCGAAGCAACGACCGGCGACCTGCGCGTCGCCGCCGCCCTGACCGACGCCCAGGTCCGGGTCGATAGCAGTTTCCGGGGCGCGTCCATCGTCCTATACGGCGCGGTGTTCAATCCGACGCCCGAACCTGCGGATGTCGTGGTCGTGGTGCGCGGGCCGGACGCGCCGATCCGCCTGGTCAAGAAGACGCGCACGTCCGGTGTCTGGCTGAACAGCCGGCCCGTGCTGTTCGAGGGTGCGCCCGGCTTCTACATGACCGCCTCGACGCGCCCGCTCAGTGATATCGCGGACTTCGGCCAGCTGCGCCGCCTCGGCGTCGGCGTCGATCACCTGCGCATCGACGCGCCCGAGGAAAGCCGCACCGTCACCCGCTACGGCGTGCGCGATGTGGTCGTCAGCCGTCTGGGCGACGACTATCTGGATTGGCGCCGCGCGGTGATCCGGCTGAAGGAGGCCGCCGCCCTCTATGACACCGATTCCGAAGGCGTCGAGTTCGTCGACCGGGGCCTGTTCCGCGCCGAGGTCAAGCTGCCGACCGTGGCGCCCACCGGCAAATACTACGCCGAGGTCTGGCTGTTTCAGGACGGCGAGCCGCAGTCGGTGTCGAATCTGACCCTGACGGTCGAAAAGGTCGGACTGGAGCGCGACATCTATGAGTTCGCCCACCGTCGGCCGTGGCTGTACGGCGTGCTGTGCGTCGTCCTGGCCGCCCTGACAGGCTATGGCGCCTCGCGCATCTTCAGCCGGCGGAGCTGAAGCCCAGTGCGGCGCGCAGGGCTTCGGCCGTCAATCCGCCGGCCCTCAGCTCGGCCAGGGTGATTGAGCGATCGCGCTTGGCGTAGCGCCGCCCGTCCGGCCCTGTCAGCAAGGCATGATGGCGATAGGTCGGCGCCGGCCAGTCCATCAGGGTCTGGATCAGCCGCTGCACGTGCGTGGCCTCGAACAGGTCCTGACCCCGGATCACATGGGTGATCCCCTGCAGGGCGTCGTCATGGGTCACGGCCAGATGATAGGCGACGCCCGTATCCTTGCGCGCCAGAACGACATCGCCCGCTGCCTCGGGATCGACGGCGACGACGCCGGTTTCGCCGTTCGGACCCTCGCCCTCCTCGACGAAACTGAGGCCATTCCAGGCCGGCTCGCCCAGAGTTTCCCGCGTCCTGTCCAGCGACAGCCGCCAGGCGAAAGCAGCACCCGAGGCCAGAAGGTGCGCCTCCTCCTCCGCTGAATGCGGACCGGGCCTCGCCGCCTCCATCGCCCCGTGCGGCGCGTCGCCGATGGCGCTCAGGATCTCCTTGCGCGTGCGAAAACATCGATACAGCAGGCCGCGCGCCCGCAGATTTTCGATCACGGCGGCGTACTCTCCGAGATGATCCGACTGGCGCCGGACCGGCGTCTCCCAGTCCAGACCCAGCCAGGCCAGGTCCTGCAGAATGTCGGCCTCATACTCCGGCCGGCATCGCGTCGGATCGATATCCTCGATGCGCAGCACGAACCGCCCGCCCGCCGACTTCGCCGCCGTCCAGGCGGTCAGGGCCGAAAAGGCGTGGCCCTTGTGCAGGCGGCCGGTAGGCGAGGGGGCGAAGCGGGTGGCGAACATCACGACGCTCCTTAGCGGTTTGCGGTCCTCAACGGCGCCCCCGCTCTTTCCGACAAGCGCGACGGGCCGTAAGCATAGCGTATGCCGCTCGCACCCACGCCTGATGATATCGCTGCCGCGCGCCGGGCGCTGGTCACCGCTGATCCGGCGCTCGTTCGCGTGGACGCCCAGACGCCGCCGCTGGAGTGGCGGTTGAGAGTTGGCGGGTTCGAAGGTTTGTTCCGCATGATCGTGGAGCAACAGGTGTCGGTGGCCTCGGCCGCTTCGGTCTGGGCGCGGCTGCGTGAAGGCATGGGCGGCATCACGCCCGAGCTGTTGCTGGCGCACGATCTGGATCAACTGCGCGGCATGGGTCTGTCGCGACAGAAGGCGACCTATGGACAGGGCATCGCGCGGGCGCAGATCGCGGGCGAGATCGATCTGGAGCATCTGGCCAATCTGGACGACGAGGCGGCGATCGCTTCCCTGACGGCGCTGAAGGGCGTGGGCCTGTGGACGGCCGAGGCCTATCTGATGATGTGCGAGGGGCGGCTGGATGTCTTCCCGGGCGGCGACGTGGCCCTGCAGGAGGCGATCCGCTGGGCGGACGGCGCAGAAGTGCGGCCCGATCAGAAGGGGGCCTATGCCCGCGCCGAGATCTGGCGGCCCTATCGTGCGGTCGCCACCCATATGCTGTGGGCCTGGTACACGGGCGTGAAGCGCGGCGAGATCGCGCTGGATGCGCCGGCATGACCCCGCTCGATCCCGCTCTGACCGAACCGCTGCGCAATCCGCAGACCGTGTTGACCGCGCTGGATTTCGCCGGCGTGGCGGTTTTCGCCGCCACCGGCGCCCTGGCCGCCGCGCGCGAGAAGCACGACGTCGTCACCTTCGCCTTCTTCGGCGCCATCACCGGCGTGGGCGGCGGGACGCTGCGTGACCTGCTGCTCGGCCTGCCGGTCTTCTGGGTGCAGGACTGGCGCTATCTGGCGGTCTGCCTTTTCGCCTCGACGGCCCTGTGGCTGGTGGGGCAGCGCGACTGGCGTTTCCGCGCCCTGCTGTGGCTGGATGCCGTGGGTCTTGCGGCCTATGGCGTGATGGGGGCGGCCAAGGCCGAGGCGGCCGGGGCGCCGGCCCTGATCTGCATCGTCATGGGCACGTTGACGGCCTGTTTCGGCGGGGTGGTGCGCGACACCCTGGCGGGTCAGCCGTCGATCCTGCTGCGGCGAGAGATCAACGTCACGGCCGCGATCCTGGCGGCGACGGTCTATATGGTCTTGAGGGCGCCGGGCGTTGGCGTCTGGCCTGCCGCCATCGTTGCGGCGCTGTCGGGCCTCCTGCTGCGGGCCGCCGCCCTGCGCTGGGGCTGGACCCTGCCGGGGTTCCCGACCCACGCGCGCCGGGTCTGAGGCAGGACGTCACGAAAACGCTGCACACTGGTCATGGCGATGAGCGGGAATCAGGGGTAGGCTGATCTCACAAGACTAGGGAAGGAGACGTGTCCTCACCTCTGTCGCCTCAAAATCCCCCCGTCCGCGCGGGAGGGCCTGATGCAGGTTCTCCATCGACCACCCTCCGGTTTTCCCGCGTTGGTGTTGAACGCCGACTTCCGGCCGCTGTCCTACTATCCGCTGTCGCTGTGGCCGTGGGAGGAGGCGGTCAAGGCGGTCTATCAGGACCGCGTGGACGTGGTGTCCCTGTATGACAAGGTCGTCCGCTCGCCGTCGATGGAGATGCAGCTTCCCAGCGTGATCGCGCTGCGCAGCTATGTAGATCAGGACCGCAGCCCCGCATTCACCCGCTTCAACGTCTTTCTGCGCGACGGCTTCGCCTGTCAGTACTGCGGTCAGTCGGCTGAGTTGACCTTCGACCACGTCATCCCGCGCTCACAGGGCGGACGCACGACCTGGGACAATATCGTCGCGGCCTGCAGCCCCTGCAATCTGGCCAAGGGCGGGCGAACGCCGCGCCAGGCGATGATGCCGATCCGCCGCGAACCCTATCGCCCCAACGCCTGGCAGCTTCAGGACGCCGGCCGACGCTTCCCGCCGCACTATCTGCACCAGAGCTGGCTGGACTACCTCTATTGGGACATCGAGCTGGAGCCCTAGGGGCGCAGGACGGCGACGCCCGGGCGGCTGGTTTCGACGCGGCGACGGCGCAGTCGGCGATCCAGACGGTCGATCTCGGCCAGAGTCATACCCGGGTGGCGGCGGAAGGCCTGGCGCAACTGTTCGATTCGTCCCGGCGCCCAGGCGGCGGCGACGCCGGCCGCGCCCGCCAGGAAATCGATGACCGAGACGCTGCGGCCGGTCAGGGCCTGAAGCAGTTCAGCCCCGAAGGCGGCGGCGATGACATAGAGGGCCAGGTCGTCGCGGCGCTGGTTCGGCGCGATCAGGAACAGGCCGCTGGCCACGCCATAGAAGGCGATCACGTGGGCGGCCTTGTCATTCAGGCCGAAGACCTGTTCCAGACCCTGAAAGGGCCCCAGCATCAAGACGGCCATGCCCAGCGCCGCCAGGGCGAAGCCGAGGCGGGCGGCCATGACGATGCGGCTGGGCGTGAGCATGAGGCGGGTGTCCGTGACCTTGATCCGCCGTCATCCTGCATCGCCGTCCCCCAAGATGCGGTGAAGCGACGTGCTGAACGCTTTACGAACAGACTATCGCAGGATCGCCCAATCCAGGGCGTGGACACGGTCGCGTCCCAGGGCGGCGGCCAGGGGAGGGGCGGCGAACAGGTCGGCGATGGCGGGATCGCGCACGTTCAGCCCGCCGGTGAAGGCGCCGAAGGCGGGCAGGACGATGCGTGATCCGTCGGTGACGAAGCAAGGACGGCGCACGCCGCGTCCATAGGCGGCGACCTTGGCGGCGGGGTGCAGGTGGCCCGCGACCTCGCCACGACGGTCGTCGTCGGCGCTCTGCGCCTCCGGTTCGTGGGTCAAGCGCAGCGCGCCCAAGGCCATATCGCCGACAATCCGGCCGGGCAGGCGGGATGCCGTGTCCGCATCGCGAGCGAGCGCCTCGCGGTCGTGATTGCCTTCCAGCCACAGCCAATCGCGCCCGGCCGCCAGACGATCCAGACGCGCCCGGTCGTCGGCCGCCATACGGGGAATGGCCTTTGTGTCGTGGAAACTGTCGCCCAGCAGCACGACCATGGCGGGGTTCAGTTCGACGATCTCGGCTTCCAGCCTGTCCAGCGTGGCGCGGCTGTCATAGGGCGGCAGAAGCTGGCCGCGCACGGCGAAGGCAGAGCCCTTTTCCAGATGCAGATCCGCGACGATCAGGGCGCCGTGGGCCGGCACCCACATCGCTCCTGAACAGCGCAATACGCAGGCCTCGCCCGCGATCCGTACGCTCAGCGAACCGCAAATCTTGCGGGCCGGGGACAGGGTTTGGCGCAGGGCGGCGTTCATGCGGCGGATTCTGGCTCGGCGTCGTCCATGACCTCGGCGATCAGCAGGTCGGCGCTTTCGTCCAAGATCATTTCGGCGGCGTCTCCGCTGACCCGCTCGCGTCCAATCTGGACCAGAACGGGCACGCAGAAGGGCGAGGCGCGGCTCAGGGGTTGGTGACGGATACGCCCCTCGATGCGGGTCAGCATCTGGCCCAAGCGCGCCACGTCCAGCAGGCCGGAGGCGGCGTCCGCGCGGGCGGTCTTCAGCAGCAGATGGTCCGGTTGGTGGCGGCGCAGCACGTCGTAGATCAGGTCGGTGGAGAAGGTCACCTGCCGGCCGGTCTTTTCGGCGCCGGGCTGGCGGCGTTCGATCAAGCCCGAGATCAGGGCGCAATTGCGGAAGGACCGCTTCATCATGAAGCTTTCCTCCAGCCAGGCTTCCAGATCATCGCCCAGCATGTCTGGCTGGAACAGGGCGTCCAGATCGATCGTGTCCATCGGCTTGATCGACCAGATCGCCAGCGAATAGTCGGTGACGACAAAGCCCAGCGGCCCGACGCCCATTCGGTCCAGCCGCCGGGTCAGCAGCATGCACAGGGTGGTGTGGGCCAGATTGCCCTCGAACGGATAGGCCACCAGGAAATGCCGGCTGCCGCGCGGAAAGGTTTCGACAAGCATGGATTCGGCGTCGGGAATGACGGACCGGGCTTCCTGCAACTCCAGCCATTCCTGCACGTCGGGCGGCAGGACGCGCCAGTGGTCGCGGTCGTGGATCATGGTCCGCACCCGGTCTGCCAAGGAGGTCGACAGCGGGAACTTCGACCCGCCCCAGGACGGGATCTTGGGGTCCTTGTCATTGGCGTGGGTGACCAGGGCGTCGGTGCCGGTGATGCCCTGAAACGCCCAGACCTGGCCCGCGAACAGGAAGGTGTCGCCGGGCGTCAGCTGTTCGAAATACCATTCCTCCGCCTCGCCCACCTTGCGGCCGCCGATCAGCTGGCGCGAGGCGCCGCCGCGACGGCTGGCGACGCGGACGTTCAGCGTTCCTGCAGAGACGATGGCCCCGACATTCATGCGGTGGCGCTGGGCGATATGCTGGTTTCGGACCTTCCAGCGGCCGTCTTGCGTGCGCACGATCCGCGCGAACCGGTCGTAGGTGCGCAGCGCATAGCCACCGGTGGCGACGAAATCGACCACCTCCTCGAATTGCTCCCAGGTCAGGGCGCGATAGGGGCCGCAGCCGGTGATCTCGTTATACAGGACTTGCATGTCGGACGGCTCGGAACAGGCGACGCCCATGATGTGCTGGGCCAGGGTGTCGAGTGTGCCGATATGGACCGGCTCCCAGTCGAAGGCATTGTCGGCGACGGCCTCGCGCGCCGCCTGGCACTCCAGCATCTCGAACCGGCTGGCGGGCACCAGAAGCGCGCGCGACGGCTCGTCCAGCCGGTGGTTGGCGCGGCCGATGCGCTGGACCAGGCGGCTGGAGCCCTTGGGCGCGGCCATCTGGATGACCAGGTCCACGTCGCCCCAGTCGATGCCCAGATCCAGCGTCGAGGTGCAGACCACGGCCCTGAGGTCGCCGCGCGCCATGGCCGCCTCGATCTTGCGCCGCTGCTCGGCCGCCAGCGAGCCGTGGTGCAGGCCTATGGGCAGGTTCTCGTCGTTGATGGCCCAGAGCTGCTGGAACACGAACTCCGATTGCCAGCGGGTGTTGACGAAGATCAGGGCCAGGGTCGAACGCTGGATGGCGGCGTAGACCTCTGGAATTGCGTGCTGGCCGGTGTGGCCCGCCCACGGGACCTTGCCCTCTGAGATCAGCACGTCGATGACCGCCGACGCGCCGGGGTCGCCGCGGACGAGAGTCACCGCGTCAAGAGCCCCTCCACCGCCTTCGGCGGTCCCCCTCCCCATGGCATGGGGAGGAGACAGGTCGGCCAGCGTCTCCTCCCCGCTCTGCGGGGAGGGGGACCGCGAAGCGGGGGAGGGGTTCTTCGTCTCCGCATCGCCCGGCGCCAACCACCCCCGGATCAGATCGGGATCCTCGATGGTCGCGCTCAGCCCCACCCGGCGCATATCCGGCGCGAAGCTTTGCAATCGCCCCAGACCCAGCGACAGCAGGTCCCCCCGCTTGCCGCTCCAGATCGCATGCACCTCGTCCAGCACCACGCATTTCAGATCGGCGAAATAGGAACGCGCGCCTTCCCAGGCGCAGAACAGGGCCAACTGCTCGGGCGTGGTCAGCAGGATGTCGGGCGGGAAGTCGCGCTGTCGCTGGCGTTTGGACTGTTTGGTGTCGCCGGTGCGCGTCTCGACGTGGATGTTCAGCCCGATCTCGCGGATCGGGGTCATCAGATTGCGCTCAACGTCCGTCGTCAGGGCCTTCAGCGGCGACAAATAAAGCGTATGCACCCCCGACCCCGCCCCGGTCGCCGGCTTCGGTCCGCGCTCGGCCAGGTCGATCAGGCTGGGCAGAAACCCCGCCAGCGTCTTGCCCCCGCCGGTCGGCGCGACCAGCAGGGCGTGGCTGCCGGCCTCCCCCGCCGCGACCATCTCCAGCTGATGCCGCCGGGGCGCCCAGCCGCGCGACGCGAACCAGTCGGCGAACAGGGGCGGAAGCGTTGCGGGAGCGGCGGCGGTCGTCACGGACGGGATATAGCATGTTCCCGTTCCGTTTCAGCCCCAGGCTCGCTATCTATCGGACGTGTCCGACGAATCCGTCATTTCCGAAACCCGCCTGACCGGCGCTCAGCCGTGGGCGGACTTGTCGCCGGCGCTCGCCACGCCGCCGGGCGCAGGGGCGGTGTGCGACCAGGCGGGGGCCAGGAAGATCGGGCGCGGGGCGGCCGAGGGGTTCTTCAGCACCGGGCCGGTGATGGTGGCGCATGCCTCGCTGACGGCGCGCCGGCTGGGGCTGACGCCGCCGCCGCGATCGACTGATCTGATGGATGTGCTGGAGCTTTACGCCTTCGTGCGACCGGCGCGCTTTTGTGCGCCGTCGCCGACGGGCTTGGCGCTGTCGCTGGGTCTGGCCGAGCCGAAGTCGGCGGAGGAACAGGCGGCGGCCCTGCGTGAGGCGGCGGGACTGCTGCTGCGCGAATTGGCCGATCCGGCCTATCCGGAGCGCGAGGCGGCCTATGTCCTGGCGCTGACGATGCAGCGCGCTGGCTGGGCCTGGGGCGAGCGGGTGGTTCAGGCGCTGGAGGCCGGCAGCGTGCGGGCGCGCCAGCATCGCGGGTCGGGGATGGATGTCTGGTCGCGGCTGACCGAATGGGAGGACGAGGCGCCGCGCGGCGAGGCGGGATCGGCGCCGGTCGACAGCGAGAGCGCCCGTATCCGGCTGGAGAAGCTGCTTCAGGCCTCGGGTCTGGACGAGACGCGGCCGACCCAATCGGACTACGCCGCCGAAGCCGCCTTCGCCTTTTCGCCGAGGAACGAAGAGGGGCGGCCGCGCATGCTACTGGCCGAGGCGGGGACCGGTACGGGCAAGACCCTGGGCTATCTGGCGCCCGCCTCTCTGTGGGCCGAGCGGAACCAGGGAGCGGCGTGGATCTCGACCTATACCCGCGCGCTGCAACGCCAGATCGACCGCGAGAGCCATTCGCTGTGGCCCGATCCGGCCGAGCGCAGGAAGAAGGCGGTGATCCGCAAGGGGCGCGAGAACTATCTGTGCGTCCTTAATCTGCAGGACATGGTGCAGGCGGCCCAGCTGGGGAATGGCGACCTGATCGGCCTGGCGCTGGCCGGGCGCTGGGCGCTGCATACGCGCGACGGCGATATGACGGGCGGGGATTTTCCCGGCTGGCTGCCTGGCCTGTTCGCCATGCCGGCCGCCCATGCGGCGGGAGCGGCCAATCTGGTGGATCGGCGCGGCGAGTGCGTCCACGCCGCCTGTCCCCACTACCGCACCTGTTTCGTGGAAAAGACGATCCGCGCCAGCCGCCGCGCGGATCTGGTCATCGCCAACCACGCTCTGGTCCTGACCCAGGCGGCGTTCGACGGCGCGCGCTCGGCGCGGGGCCAGAAGTCAGACGGTGAGACGGCGGCGCTGAAGCGGATCGTCTTCGACGAGGGCCACCACCTGTTCGACGCCGCCGACAGCGCCTTTTCCGCCTGCCTCTCGGGGCAGGAGGCGGCTGAGCTGCGCCGCTGGATCCGGGGGCCGGAGGGGCGGGGGCGTCGCGGTCGCGGGCTGGAGCAGAGGCTGGGCGACATGGTCGGCGACAATGAGGCGGCGCTGAAGGCGCTTCAGGACGCCATCCGCGCCTCTGCCGCCCTGCCGGGCGAAGGCGTGTCGGGCCGCGTCGCGCCTGCGTCTGGCGAGGTCAATCCCATCGGACCGATCGAGGCCTTCCTGGCCGCCGCCCTGGACCAGCTGCGCGCGCGCACGGCCGAGACCAATACCTATGGCGGGCCCGAGTTCGGCATGGAGTGCGCGCTGAAGCCCGTGACCGATCCGGTCGCCGAGACCGCCCGTGCGGCGGCCCAGGCCCTGGCCGCCATCGAGGCGCCGCTGCTGGCCCTGTCGCGGCATCTGGAGGATATCCTCGACGACGAGGCGGCCGAGCTGGACGGGTCGCAGCGGTCGCGCATCGAAGGGGCGTTGCGCGGGCTGGATCGGCGCGCGCGCATGACCTTGCCGGGATGGCGGTCGATGCTGGCGGCGCTGGAGGATGGGAGCGATCAGCCCGATCCCGATTTCGTCGATTGGCTGTCGGCCGAGACGGCGTTCGGCCGCATCCACGACGTGGCCCTGCGTCGCCACTGGATCGACCCGACCGTTCCGCTGGAGGCCGCCGTGATCGTGCCGTCGCACGGTGTGCTGGTGACCTCCGCCACCCTGTCCGATCCCTTGCAGGAAGACCCGTTCGACCTGGCGCGGCTGCGGACCGGCTCGGCGCGTTTGATCGAGCCGCCCCGCACCCTGAAGGTTGAGAGCCCGTTCGACTATGCGGCCAACAGCCGGGTCATCGTCGTCAACGACCTGGTCAAGGACGATCCGCGCCAGACGGCGGCGGCGATGCGCGAACTGTTCCTGGCGGCGGGCGGCGGGGGCCTGGGCCTGTTCACCGCCATTCGCCGATTGAAGGCAGTCTATGAGCGGCTGGGGCCGGACCTGGCGAAGTCGGGCGTGCCGCTCTACGCCCAGCACGTCGATCCGCTGGAGGTCGGGGCGCTGGTGGATATGTTCCGGGTCGAGGAGAATTCCTGCCTCTTGGGCACCGACGCCGTGCGCGACGGGGTGGACGTGCCGGGACGGTCGCTTCGGGTGCTCGCCTTCGACCGTGTGCCTTGGCCTCGGCCGGATTTGCTGCACAAGGCGAGGCGCGAACGGCTGGGAGGCAAGGGCTATGACGATGCCCTGGCCCGCGCCCGCATCGCCCAGGCCTTCGGGCGGCTTATCCGGCGCGGCGACGACAAGGGGGTCTTCCTGATGCTGGACGCCGCCACGCCGACGCGGCTGTTCGCCAGCCTGCCGCCGGGAACCGAGGTCCAGCGCATGGGCCTGGCCGATGCGGTCGAACTGACCCGCAGCTTCCTGAACCCCGAGACGACGTAGGATGTCCAAGACCACGCCCGCCACCGTCGCTCTGACCAAGGCCGGCGTCGCCTTCGATCTGTTTCCCTACGACTATGATCCCGACGCGCCGCGCGTGGGGTTGCAGGCCGCCGAGGCCTTGGGAATGGCGCCCGAGCAGGTGTTCAAGACGCTGATGGTCTTGGTGGACGGGGCCCCGGCCTGCGTCATCGTGCCGTCCGATTGCGAGGTCAGCATGAAGAAGCTGGCGGCGGTGCTGGGGGCTAAGTCGGCTCAGATGATGAAGCCCGCCGACGCCGAACGGCTGACCGGCTACAAGGTCGGCGGGGTCAGCCCGTTCGGCCAGCGAAAGGCCGTGCCCACCGCGATGGACGAAACCGCCATCCTGTTCGATCAGGTCCTGATCAATGGCGGTCAGCGCGGGCTTCTGCTGGGTCTGGCGCCGGAGGATGCGCGTCGGGCGGCGAAGGCAGTGCTGGCCGACCTGACCGCCTAGAAGGGCGAGGTGCGGCGCGCTATAGGTCCGGCATGACCGACGCCTCGACGACCAAGCGACACAGCCGCAAGGGCTTGTATGCGCCCTTCATCCTGGTGCTGATCGCGCTGGCGGCTTGGACAGGATGGTGGATCTTCCTGACGCGCCAGATCGACACGCGGCTGGAGGCCCAGGTCCAGACCCTGCGTCAGGACGGCTGGGACATCCGCTTCGCCGACAAGACCATCAACGGCTGGCCGTTTCGCACCTATGTGGCGTTGACGAACCTGATCGTTCAGGCGCCGTCGGGCCATGCGATCAAGGCGACCGAACTGACTGCGGAGGCCAACGCCTATCAGCCGACCAAATGGGTGGTGGTGGCCCCGCAAGGCCTGATGCTGACCCGCGCCGGCAAGGGCGAGGTCGCGGTCAAGGGCGACGCCATCCGCATGAGCGCCAGCGGAATCGACCAGCGCTGGCCCAATCTGGCGCTGGAGATGGTCAATCCGGTCTTCACGGCTCAGACCGGCGCCGAACCCTTCCCCATCGCCCGCGCCGCGCGGATCGAACTCTACGCCCGGCCGCATCTGGAGGCCTCGACCGCGCCGACCGACGACGTCGATGTCATGTTTCGTCTGGTGGACGGGCAGGGGCGGGCGGACGGCCCCGTCGAAGGCTTCGCCCAGGACGGCCGCCTGACGACCCAGCTGGAGGCCGAGATCGGCCAGGCCAGCCTGCTGAAGACCGGCGGCGACGCGGCGGGCGTCTTCTCGGCCTGGACCAAGGCGGGCGGGACGTTCCGCAATGTGCGCGGAGATCTGCAGGCCGGCGACAGCCGTGCGACCCTCTCCAGCGACGTGTTGAGAGCCGATGCGAACGGCCGGCTGACCGGCCAGGTCCAGCTTCAGGCGCAAAAGCCTCTGCCCGCCCTGGCCGGCCTGATGGCGACGCGTCAGGGGCCGGTCAACCGGATCGGCGCGGCCGGGGCCGCCGCAGCAGCGGGCGCGGCCGAGGCGACCGGACAGGAGCAGCTGCCGCTGACGCTGGTCTTCCGCGACGGCCGCACCTGGCTCGGCCCCTTCCCGCTGGCCCCGGCGCCCAAGCTGTTCTGATGGCCCTGCTGGACGAACCCGAAGCCGACGACGCCCTGCTGGCGCTGGATCGCGCCTTGGTCGAGGCGGTGCGGGCGCGGGTCGCCGCCGGTCCGCGCGACCGGGCCGACGCCTCGGCCATCGCGCTGCGTCAACTGCTGGACGGCGCCTCGGCCGATGAGGCTGCGGCGGTCAAGGCGGTGTGGGGCCGGAGCGAGGTGGCGACCGGACCCGCGCTGGTCGTCTGTGGCGGCCTAGCCCAGGCCCTGGCGACAGACCGCTATGGTCTGCGGTCGCGGCCCCTGTCCGCCGACGAGGCGTTGAAGGCGGCTGAGGCGGGCTCGCGCGCCGTGATCGACCTGTCGCCCGACCGGCCGTGGTGGGGCCGCCTGCTGGCGCGGCCCGAACTGAAGATCGTCGCCGCCCTGCCGGACGACCGGCGCGGCCGGCCCCAGGCCTTTGTCGTATCCAAAGAGATGTCCGGCCCCACGGGCGACGACCGCAGCTTCTGGGTCACTGACAGCGGTTGGTCCGAGACCAAGATCGTGGACGCCCTGGGCGACGCGGGACTGGTCGCCGATCCGCTGGCGGCGGCGGGCGGGTTGAAGCTGTTCATGCTGACGGGCTATGTGCAGGTCGATGACGGGCGGCTGAAGAGCGCGCCCGGACGAATGAGCGGCGTGATCGGCGCCGCCCCCATCTTCTGAGATCAAGGCTTTCCATGACCGACGCGACCCACGGCCCTGCCCCCAAGCCCGGCATCCTCGACATCGCCCCCTATGTCGGCGGCAAGTCGTCCATCGCCGGCGTCGCCGAACCGATGAAGCTGTCCTCCAACGAGAACATGCTGGGCGCGGGCGAAAAGGCGCGTGCGGCCTATGAGGCGGCGGTCAAGAACATCCACATCTATCCCGACGGCCGGGCGACCAAGCTCCGGAACGCGGTGTCGGAACTGCACGGGCTGGAGCCCGAGCGGCTGATCTTCGGCAACGGCTCGGACGAGGTCTTCGCCCTGTTGAACCAGACCTATCTGACGGCGGGCGACAACATCGTCTGCGGCCAGTACGGTTTCCTCGCCTACCGCATCAGCGCCCTGGGTTGCGAAGCCCAGGTGAAGCTGGCGCCCGAGCCGAACTTCAAGGCCGAGGTCGACGCGCTTCTGGCCCAGGTCGATGACCGCACCAAGATCGTCTATGTCTCCAATCCGTCCAACCCGACCGGCAGCTACAATACGGGCGAGGAAATCCGCCGCCTGCACGCGGCGCTTCCGGCCCACATCATCCTGGTCGTGGACGAGGCCTATGCGGAATATGTGACCGAGGCCGACTGGGAGACCGCCTTCCCGCTGGCCAAGGACGCCGAGAACATCGTCGTCACCCGCACCTTCTCGAAAATCCACGGACTGGGCGGTTTGCGGATAGGTTTCGGCTATGCGCCGATGAAGGTCGCCGAGGCCATCGACCGTATCCGCCTGCCGTTCAACGTCTCGGTGCCGGGGCTTGAGGCCGCGACGGCCGCCCTGTCGGACGAGGCGCACCAGACGGCGTCGCGCGATCTGATCTCGAACTGGAAGCCGCGCCTGACCCAGGCCCTGCGCGGCTTTGGGCTGAACGTCCTGCCCAGCGCCGGAAACTTCGTGCTGGTGTTCTTCGACAGCGCCGAGCGCGCCGCCGCCGCCAACGACTATCTGAACACCAAGGGCATCATCGTCCGCCCGGTCGGCGGCTATGGCCTGCCTCAGGCCCTGCGCATCACCATCGGCACTGAAGACCAGAACCGCGCCGTCATCGACGCGCTCAGCGAGTTCGCGGCCACCTGATCCAAGGGCAAGAAGCGGCGGCCGCATTCGCAGCCGCCGCCTTGCTATCAGCCGCCGAAGCGACGGGCGATGAAGACGCCGGTGCGGACGGCGTCGTCGCTTTGCGACAGCGGGCTGTCGGCCACGTCGCCTAGGCGGCGTTCGTAGTTGATCAGGCCGCCCGCGCCCCATTTGTCGCCGATCGGGACCAGCAGGACCAGGCTGGCGCCCGCGCCCTGCAGACCGCCGCCGGGGGAATAGGCGCTGATGCCGTTGGCGGCCGCCTCGGCGGTGCTGACGCCATAGTAGGCGTCGGCCAGTTTGGAATCGCCGCCACGCACATAGACCGAGGCGTTCAGCAGGCCGACCGACGTCACGCGCTGATGGCCGACGGAGGCATAATATTCCGTGCCCTCGCTGACGTCGGACACGTCGCGGCTGATCCGACCGCCGACCACCACATTGCCGGGCAGACGCTTGTAGGCGTAGGCGGCCAGGTCCGCGCCGAAGCCCGGACGATCCAGCGTCAGGCCTTCGATATCATCGGCCGAGAAGCGCGGGCGCAGTTGCAGGCCGGCACGGAAGTCGTCGGTCTTGATCGCGTTCCAGCCTAGGCCGTCGACCGGCGTCAGATAGACCAGGTCGCGATAGTTGGCCGAAACCCAAGGGGCTACCGTCGTCTTTGAGCCCGTGTCGCCGTTGGAGTCGTTGCGATAAAGGACGCCCGCGCCAAGATCGACGGTCCAGTTCTGGGGGACGGGCCTGATCTGCTCATAGGGTTGCGACTGAGCCAGGGCGGAGCCGGCGAAGGCGGCGAAGGCGACGGAGAGCAGAAGAGGGCGAAGCATCGGGCGTTTCCATGGATGGCGCCCGAGCGGGGAGGTCAGGCCGGTTCAGAATGCGCAAGCTGGGCCTTTGGCTCCAGCAGCGCCAACGACGCCGTCTCTATGCGACTTTCCAGCAACGCCATCATGGCCCCGCGCTTCAGCTGGGCCGGGATCGGCTCAAGGAATTCGAACACGACCGTGCCGGGATAGCGGCGGAAGCCGTGGGCCGGCCAGTGGACGCCGGAGTTGGTGGCGACGGGCCAGCAGGGGCCTTCCAGATCGCGATAGATGGCGGCGACGCCGGGCTTGTAGTCGCCCGGCACGCCCGGATCGTTGCGTGTGCCCTCGGGGAAGATGACGATCTGGCGGCCCTCGGACAGGCGGTCGCGCGCCTGTCGCGTCATGTCTTTCAGCGCCTTGGCGTGGCCCGCGCGATCCACGGCGATCATCTTGGCCTTCCAGGCGAACCACCCGAAGAAGGGCAGGGGCATCAGCTCCTTCTTCATCACGAAACAGGCGTCGGGCAGGACGGCCAGCAGGGCCACGATGTCCAGCATTCCCTGGTGTTTGGATGCGATCAGGGCGGCGCCGGACGGGGCGTGCTCCAGACCGCGCACCTCGACCTTGACCCCCGCGATCCAGTGCAGGCCGAACAGGACGATCTTCGCCCACAGCTTGCATACGCCCTGCACATAGCGGTGCGGCAGCAGCAGGACCGGCGACAGACCGATGGCGATGATCGGCATCGACAAATAGAGCCAGGCGGTGAAGATCAGGGAACGCAGGGTGTTCACTTAGGACGCGGCCTTTTCGTCAGGGGCGGTTTCGCTCTCGGCCTGTACGGCGGCGGGCCGGTCGCGGGTGATGCGGCGCACGCCCTCACGGCCCAGGACGGCGAGGTATTTCATATATTCCAGCGTCATCCGACGCGCGGTCACCGCCGCCCGCCACCAGCGCGTATTGTCCAGCGACGGGGTGGAGATGGCGTAGGGCGTCAGTTTCACGCCCGGCAGCTGGCCCCGGATTTCGACCAGCGAACGCGGCATATGATAGTCGGAGGTCACGACGATCAGGCTGCGATAACCCTTGGCGCGGCTCCAGGCGGCGATCTCCTGGGCGTTGCCGACGGTGTCCTCGGCCTCGAAGCCCAGATCGACGCAGCAGTTGAAAAGGCGGCTGGAGCCGGGGGTCAGCTCGCGCAGCTCCTGACGGCGCACCTCGCGATTGACGCCGGAGATCAGCACCCGCTCGCCCTTGCCCTGTTCCAACAGGCGGATGGCGGTGTTGACCCGTTCGGACGACGGACCGGTCAGGGCCACGATGGCGTCGGCGCCGGCGGGGTCGTCGGCCGGCGTCAGTTCACGCACCCGGTGGGCGAAGGCGAACAGGCCGACCAGCCAGATCAGACCGGCGATGAAGATGACGCTCAACAGTCTCATGCGCCCCCTCCCTCTGTCGGCCGTCCTGAAGCCAGCATTCGCATGGCGGCGAATCTCGCCGCGAGAACCGCAACCGTAGCCGCGAGCAGCGGGCAAGGCGAGAGCAACGCCAGGTCGCTCCAGCTGATCGGCAGGGCCGCCGTCAGGCCGCCCGATCCGCCGATGAACCGCAGGAGGATCAGAAGAACCGCCGCCAGTCCGGCGCCGATCGCGCCCGCGCCGGCCGCCATCAGACCGAACCGCCGCTGGAACAGCCAGGCGATGGCCCCGTCGGTCGCGCCGTTCAGGCTCAGGGTCTCGATCACGCCTTGACCCGCCGCCAACCCCGCCCGGGTCGCATAGGCGATGGCGGCGGCCGCAGCGAAGGCGACGGCCAGGAAGGCGGCGCCGGCCAGGACCGTGATCATGCCGGCGGACCGCTCGACCTCGCCGCGCCACAGGCTGTGATCGTCCACCGTGGCGTCCAGTCCGGCCTCGGCCAGGGCGCGGCTCAGGGTGACGGCGCTGGCGGGGGCGTCGCGGTTCAACCGCACGGTCACCAGATGGGGCAGGGGCAGATCGGGCAAGACTGCGTCGCCGAGCCAGGGGCGCAGCAGGTCCTCGGCCGCCTTGCGGCTCAGGGCGGCGGCCTCCTCCACCCCATCGACGCCGGATAAGGTCTCGGCCGCGCGCGCGGCCGCGGTGTCGCCGGTTTCGCCGACGCGGGGACGGACCTGCACGGTGGCCTCCGCGCCCAGCTGTCGGGCCCAGCCGTGCGCGGCGCGGTCGGCGGCGGAGGCGGCGACGGCCGCGAGACAGGCCAAAAAGCACAGGACGGCGATAACGGTCATCAGCCACGGCTCGCCGGCCGCGGCGGGCGGCAACAGGCCGGGCCGGCGGCTGGAGAGGCTGAAATCGGACAGACGGATCATGCGGTGGCCCGCGAGGGTTCGCTGAGCCGCCCGGCCTCCAGCCTCAAGACGCGCGCGCCCGACCGCTGGGCCAGGGCCTCGTCATGGCTGGCGATCAGGACAGTGGCGCCCAGTTTGTTCAGCGACTGGAACAGCCGCAGCAGCTTGTCGGCCATGACAGCGTCGACGCTGCCGGTCGGTTCGTCCGCCACGATCAGGCCGGGCCGGATGATGACGGCGCGGGCGATGGCCAGCCGCTGCTTCTCGCCGCCGGACAGGGCGGGGGGACGGGCCTCCATCCGGCGACCGAGGCCTACCCACTTCAGCATCTCGCGCACGTCGTCGGCGTACTCGGCCTCGGACCCGCCCGCCAGGCGCAGGGGCAGGGCGACATTGTCGAAGGCCGACAGATGATCCAGCAGGCGGAAATCCTGGAACACCACGCCCATCCGCCGCCGAAAGGCCGGGATGTGGCGACGATCGATGCGCGTGACATCCGATCCGAACAGGCGGAGGGTTCCCGTTCGGGGTTGGTCCGCCAGCGTCAGCAGACGCAGCAGCGAAGACTTTCCGGCCCCGGACGGCCCGGTAAGAAAGTGGAAAGAGCCACGCGGCAAAATGAGGTTAACGTCCCGCAGCACGTCGGGCGCGCCGACATAGCCGAAGCCGACGCCAGACAGGCGAACGGTCTCGGTCATAGCGGCGGGTTCGGCGGGCGAGGACGGCATGGTATGTGTTTCAGGAACAGGGCGCGGCGTCGCGCCTTACGGGAGGGGGCGACAGCCTCGCAGTCAGCCACATGATACTGACCTGCCCCGCCTGCGCCACCAGCTATTTCATTCGTGACGAAGCCATAGGCTCCGAAGGCCGCAAGGTGCGCTGCCAATCGTGCGGCGAAGTCTGGCGCGCGACACCCGACGAGCCGCTGGAACTGACCCTGACGCCCGAGCCGGCGGTCGCCGTCGCCGCCACGCCTGCAACCGCGCCCGAACCCGATCCCGCACCGACCGCGGCCAGCCTGGCCGAAACGCCGGCGCCGGAGTTGCCCCGGGCGTTCCGCGCCCGCGCTGATCGCCAAAAGAAGCTGCGCCGCGCCGCGACCCAGGGCGTGATCTGGGCGGGTCTGGCCAGCGTTTTCATCGGCCTGATCGTTTCGGCCTTCCTGTTCCGCGTCGAGATCGTCCAGGCCTTCCCCCGGGCGGCTTCGGCCTACAAATTCTTCGGCGCGCCGGTCAATCCGGTCGGGTTGGACTTCGAAGCCCTTACGGCCAAGGCTGCGCCGAACCATCCCGGCATGGTCGTGGTGTCCGGCGCCATCCGCAATGTGCGCGACGTCGAGATCGTCTCGCCGCCGATTCGCGTGGCCCTGCTGGACGCCGCCGGCGCCGAGGTCGGGTTCAAGATCGTAAAGATCGACGCGGCGCCGGTCCTGCCGGGCAAGGTCCAGGGCTTCGCCGCCCTGATCCCCGATCCGGGCGGCCACGGGGCCGGGATCGGCGTCGACTTCGCGCCGGCCAGCCCTGCGCCTGCCAAACCCCCAGCTGAACACGGCGGACACGGTACGAAGGCCGCGCCCGCGCATGCAGCGCAGCCCGCCGCCGAAACCTCGCAGGGGCTGCGCTCGGCGACGGCGCCCGGCGCCGAGGCGCCGAACACGGCCGCGCCGATCGACGCGCGACCGGTCGGGGCTGTGGACAAGGGGCATGGTGAGGCGGTATCGGCCTCGCATCATGGCTGATCCCTCCCCGACGCCGACCGTTCTTCTGTCCGAGGCCGAGGTGGCGCGCATCGTCGCCGACCTGGCCCAGCGCATCGCGCCCGTCATCGACGACGACACGGTCGCCGCCGTGCTGCTGACCGGCGGCCTGTGGTTCGCCGCCGACCTGACCCGCGCCCTGTCGCGCGTCGGCCGCAACGTCCGTTTCGACGCGCTGTGGCTGGCCTCCTATGGCGACGAGCAGACCAGCCGGGGCCGGATCGACGTCTATGCGCCGTTCCAGCGCCCGATCGCGGGCCGCCGCGTCCTTATACTGGACGACGTGTTCGATACCGGCCTGTCGCTGGCGGAGGCCGTGCGCATCGCCAAGGACGCCGGCGCGTCCGAAGTCCTGACCTGCGTCTTCGCCAGGAAGCCCTGGCCCAAGCCCCGCGCGCCCGAGCCGGACTTCGTCGGCTGGGAGGCGCCCAACCGCTTCCTGGTCGGCTATGGCCTGGACCACGCCGGGACGCTGAGGGGCCTGCCGGACATCTGCGCCCTGGACTGAGTTCAAGGCGCGGCGACAGCGGGGATAATCCGTCCGGGGCTGAATTTCCGCCCGGTTCGGCGTTGACTCTCCGACACCCTTCCGTATATGTCGCCGCTCTTCGCCGCCGGGGCCCTCTCCGGGGGCGTATCTTTTTTTGCGTTTGCGCTGAGGCTTCAACATGTACGCGGTGATCAAGACCGGCGGCAAGCAGTACCGGGTCCAACCGGGCGACACCATCGTCGTCGAAAAGCTCGACGGCGACGCCGGCTCGGAGCTGAAGTTCGACAGCGTCCTGATGCTGGGCGGCGACAAGGGCGTGACCCTGGGCGCCCCCCTGATCGACGGCGCCTTCGTCGGTGCGACCCTGGTCGAGACCCGCAAGGGTGAGAAGATCAAGATCTTCAAGAAGACCCGTCGCCAGGGCTATCGCCGTACGAACGGCCACCGCCAGATGGAATCGGTCCTGCGCATCACCGGCATCGACGGCGCCGGCGAGACCGCCACGTGGGACGGCACGGTCGATCTGACCACCAAGGCCGAGATCAACCTGCGGGCCCGCAACCTGGCCACGCGCGACGCTTCGTCTTCGCTGGGTTCGACCTCGACGGTCGTGACCGACGTTGACGGCGCCGAGGTCAAGGGCGTCGTGGTCGAGAGCTCGGCTCCCGCCCAAGACTCTGGCAAGAAGGCCCCGGCCAAGAAGAAGGCCGCGCCCAAGGCTGAAGCCGCCGGCGACGAAGCCTAAGACATTCACCGGCGCCTCACGGCGCCAGACAGTTCAGAGTGACGTCCTCAGTAGGCCGAAAGGCCGGTAGGACACTCAAGAAAGACGGAGCGGCAAGATGGCTCACAAGAAATCCGGTGGTTCGTCGCGTAACGGTCGCGACTCCGAGTCGAAGCGCCTTGGCGTGAAGAAGTATGGCGGCGAGCGCGTGCTGGCCGGCAACATCATCGTGCGCCAACGCGGCACCACCTTCCACCCGGGTGAGAACATCGGCATGGGCCGCGACCACACCCTGTTCGCCCTGACGCACGGCGCGGTGAAATTCACCAAGAAAGCGGGCGGCCGTTGTTACGTGTCGATCCTCGCGGCCAATGACGACGCCCAAGTGGCGATGGCCGCCGAGTAACGCGATCTGGACCTTCCTGGATCGGCGTTGCTTCTGAAAGCAGCCGGTCCGGACCAGGGATTATATTCCGCGGGGAGTCTGGATCACCAGGCTCCCCGTTTGCGTTTCCCCGCCTCGAAGACCGTCCGAGCCCTTCAAGGAGACGGTTGAAGATCCGAGGCAACGCCCATGTGCGTCATCGAAACCTCTCCCGTCGTCGAGACCCGGCGCCTGGTGTTGCGTGCGCCCGCGCCCCAGGACGCGCCGCGCATCGCGGCCCTGGCCAACGACCTGGACATCGCGCGCATGACCAAGCGCATGCCCCACCCCTTCCACATCGGCCATGCCGACGACTTCGTGCTGCAGGTGGCGTCTCAGGATCCACGACGGGCCAACACCTTCGTCATCGACCACGAGGACGTCGGCCCGATCGGGGTGATCGGCCTGTTCGAGGGCGAGGATCGCGTGCCGGAGGCGGGTTACTGGATCGGGCGGGAGTATTGGGGCCGGGGCTTCGCTACCGAGGCGCTGGACGCCGCCCTGGTCTGGGCCAGCCGCAAGTGGAAGCGTCGGGCGCTGGTCGCCGGGCATTTCGCCGACAACCCGGCGTCCGGTCGCGTGCTGGAGAAGGCGGGCTTCCTCTACACCGGCGAGACGCGCCGGGCGTGGAGCAAGGCGCGTCGGGCCGAGGCGGACACCCGCATGATGGTCTGGCTGGCTTGAGGGCCAGCCGGGCGTCAGCCGCCGGCCATGGTCGGTCCATAGACGGCGGCGGCGGTGATCAGGCCGACCACCAGCATGGCGCCCGCGCCGGCGATGAAGGTCGCGATGGTCTTGGAACGGCGGCGACGCATGCCGCCGGCCTTATATTTGCGGATGATGACCGACGGCCCTCGCGTAAAGGCCTCGGACCCTATGATGTTGTGTTGGGACATGAAAAGCGCTCCCCGAACTCTCGCACAGAAGCGGCGATCAGTCCGGGGCGCTCGTGGTCAGAAGATGGCGATCCGCGTTACCGCGGTCGCATCTTCGTGACATGGCTCTATCGGGTCACAGGGTGACGGTGACGACCCGGCCGCCGCGCGTCTGAACCGACCGCATCAGCACCAGGGGCGCATCGCCCGACGTCACGGGCACGATCAGGAACCAGCCGCCGTCGGGCAGGCCGTCAAAGCGGACCCGCCCGTTCTCGCAGCGTTCCGAGCGGACATAGCTGCTGTAGTTGGCGTTGGCGTCCGGCACGGTGCGGGCGCGGACCACGGCGGCTGGGACGGCGGCGCGCTCGGTGGAGCCGTACAGGGTGCGGAAGCGGGCGCGGGTGTAGGGGGTGTCCGGCGTCAGGCCGGCCGAGCCGACGCAGGAGAAGGTCTTGCCATCCTGGGCGAAGGCGACCTGGCCCTGGATACTGTTGCGGCCGGGCATCTGGGACCAGCCGAAATCGCTCTCGTTGAAGGCGGCGGGGCCACCGTTCGGCAGGCCGCCGCCGGTCGTGGGCGCACAGGCCGAAAGGGCTGCGGCGGCGAGGGCCAGTGCGAGGCCGGGCGCGGCGAAGGGGCGGATCGACATAGGGGGCTTCTCCGATGATCGTCACGGTCGCGGGGGACGACCAAGCCCACTATCGCACGACCCGGCACTCGACTTCCACGGTCAACATGCCCGCCTCTGGACCCCGGCCCGACAACGCGCGAAACAGGCCCGACAACGCGCCCATTCGTCGAGGCGCGACAGCTCGGAAACGCCCGCATGACCGTCACCTTCGCCGACATCCAAGCCGCCCGCGCCCGTATCGCAGGCCAGGTCGACCACACCCCGACCCGCTATTCCCGCAAGCTGTCGCAGCTGACCGGGGCCGAGGTCTGGGTCAAGTTCGACAACCTGCAATTCACCGGCAGCTTCAAGGAGCGGGGCGCCCTGAACCGGCTGCTGATGCTGACGCCGGACGAGCGCAGGCGCGGGGTGGTGGCGGCCAGCGCCGGCAACCACGCCCAGGCCCTGGCCTATCACGGGGGACGACTGGGCGTGCCGGTCACCATCGTGATGCCCGAGGGCACGCCCTTCGCCAAGATCAACGGCACGCGCTCGCATGGGGCGACCGTGGTGATCGAGGGGCTGGACTTCACCGGCTCGACCGAGGAGGCCAAGCGGCTGGAGGCGGAAAAGGGCTATGTCTTCGTCTCGGCCTTCGACGACGCGGGCATCGTGGCGGGCCAGGGGGTCTGCGCGATCGAGTTCCTGGAGGATGCGCCCGAGGTCGAGGCCCTGATCATCCCCATCGGCGGCGGCGGGCTGATCGCCGGCTGCGCCATTGCGGCCAAGGCGATGAAGCCGGACATCAAGGTGTTTGGGGTCGAGGCCGCGCGCTATCCGTCCTTCACTGCGCGCCGGGCCGGTCTGCCGCCGGTCTGCACCGGCCAGACCATCGCCGAGGGCATCGCCATCAAGGCGGTGGGCGACATCCCCTTCGCCCTCGCCGACCCGCTGGTGGACGAGGTCTTCGTCTGCGAGGAGGCGGACTTCGAACGGGCCGTCGCCCACTACGTCACCTATGAGAAGACGGTGTCCGAGGGCGCGGGCGCCGGCGGCCTGGCGGCCCTGCTGGCCTATCCCGAGCGGTTCAAGGGGATGAAGGTCGGGCTGGAGCTGTGCGGCGGAAACATCGACGCGCGGATGCTGGCCGTGGTGCTGAACCGCGAGATGGTCCGTGAACGGAGGTTGCTGGTTTACCGCATCCTGGGCGACGATCGGCCGGGCATGCTTTCGGCCATGGCGGCGGTGATCGGGGGGCTAGGCGGCAACATCATCGACGTGGTCCACAACCGCCTGGCGCTGGACGTGCCGGCCAAGGGCGCCGAGTTCGACATCATGGTCGAAACGCGCGATAGCGCCCACGCCGACGAGATCGGCGAGGCCTTGAAGGAACGCGGCTATGAACTTCGGATGGGGTAAGGCGGCGATCGTCGCGGCCTTCTTGCTGGCGGGCTGCGGCCAGGCCGAGCCGGTCGATCCGAACGCAGGCAAGGCCGAGGCGGCCGCCTTCATGGCCAAGAACGCCAAGGAGGAGGGCGTTCAGACCCTGCCGAGCGGCTTGCAATACAAGGTGGTTCAGGCGGGACCGGCCGGCGGCGTCAGCCCGGACCGCAACGACCTGGTCAAGGTCGACTACGAGGGCAAGCTGGTCGACAACAGCGTGTTCGACAGCTCTTTCGCACGCGGCGCGCCGGCGGTGTTCACGCCCGAGGAAGTGGTCAAGGGCTGGACCGAGGCGTTGCAGAAGATGCGCGTCGGCGACGAATGGCTGCTCTATGTCCCGCCCGAGCTGGGCTATGGCGAGCAGGGCAATCCGAAGATCCCCGCCAACTCGGTGCTGATCTTCCGCCTGAAACTGCTGGACGTGGCCAAGGTGCCGGGCGGCGGATCGGGCGTCGGCACGGCGATGGGGTGACCTTAGGCCTACCGGCTGAGCCAGACGTTCAGCTCTTCCATCTCAGCGTGACCGGCTGGATCGGGTTCACGAACGGCCGCGTCTCGGCCCGGCTTTTCGCCCATTCGCGCTTCAGCTGCTGATACCATTTGGCCTGTTTGTCGGCGTCGTCGATCCAGATCAGGGCGGGGTCGTAGCGCAGGCCTTCGTTCTGCAGGTTCACCATGCCGCCGTCCTGTTTCAGGAAGGCGACCACCCCCATCCGCAGGAAAGGCTTGGCCAGGCCGAAGACCCAGTGGTCGGACCAGAAGATCTGGGTGATGCGCGTCTTCGTGTCGGTGATCGGGGTCAGGCAGGTCAGGGCCAGGACCTGTTTTTCGCCCACCTGAATGTGCTCCCAGCGGAAGCCGGGCAGGCGGAAGGTGATCTCGGTCGCGGGGGCGCCGCCCAGAATCTTGTAGAGCCGGCTGTTCGACGACGGGGCGTGGCGCACCATAGCCCAGCCGAACTCGGTCGGGGCGAAGGCCTTGGATTTCTCGTGCATCGAATGTTCGGACCGCCACCACCATTGCTGGTGGACATAGGGCCCGTGGGCGGGGTCCATCAGGCCGACGACGGCGTGGTCGATGTGGCTGTCGAAATCCATCGCCTCGACCAGCTTGGCCTCGCCGCCGACCACACCGGGGAAGAGCGGCGGCTCATGGTCCGGCTCCATCGGATTGCGCGCGTCCGACGCCATCCAGACGAAGACGATGCCCTGGCTCTCGCGCACCGGATAGGACCGCACGCGGATGCGGTTCGCCTCGAACGCCTGATCCTCGACCAGCGAAGGAATGGCGGCGCAGACGCCGTCGGGGCGGAAACGCCACCCGTGATAGGGGCATTCGACCGTCTCGCCCTCGCCAGGCTTGTCCACCAGCTTGCCCGCCGACAGCGGCGCGGCGCGGTGGGGGCAGATGTCGCGCATCGCATAGACCTGGCCCGCGCGGGTGCGTCCGACCAGCACCGGCTCGCCCATGATCTCGTAGCGTTTCAGGCTGGCCGGGGCGACGTCGCGGCCCAGGGCGACGAAATACCAGGCGTCGGTGACGAACCCCTTGCCGAACGGACTGACGCCCGCCTTGGACGGGGCGGCTTCTGCTTGAAGGGGCTGGACGGAGGAGGGCGCGGCGGGCTTCATGGCGTCTGTCTAACAGAGGGCTGCGCCTTCTGTCTCAGGGCAACATATAGAGTGCTTTACAAAACAAAGTTAGAGCGCCATAAGGGGTGCCTCGAAGGGGAGTTACACCATGTCCGTCGCTGATCTTCTCGTGCGCGCCACCGCTGCGGCCATCATCCTCGCTGCGCCTGCCGCATTCGCTCAGGACGGCCACGGAACCCATGCCGACCAGGGTCACGCCCACGGCCACCAGCATGCCGCCTTCCAGTCGGACCGCATCCACGTCCGCGTCGATGGCGACGCCGGCGGACGCGACATCATCCTGATCCCCGGCCTCAGCTCCTCGCCCGAGGTCTGGCAGGGGACGGTGGATCATCTGGGCGCCGGTTGGCGCGTGCATCGCATTCACGTCCAGGGTTTCGCCGGCGCGCCCGCCGAGGGCAATGCGCAGGGCGCGACCCCTTCGCCCGTCGCCGCGCCGGTCGCGGAAGAGATCGCCCGCTACATCCGTGAGAAGGGCCTGACGAAGCCGGTCGTCGTGGGTCATTCGATGGGCGGCACCATCGGCATGATGCTGGCCGCGCGCCATCCCGATGCGGTCGGCAAGTTGATGGTCGTGGACATGGTGCCTTTCATGGGCGCGATGTTCGCCGCGCCGGGCGCCTCGGCCGAAAGCGTGACGCCGGTCGCCGATCAGATCTGGGCCGCCCAGGCCAACAGCCCGCGCGAGGCCTATGTCGCCCAGGCGACCGCCAGCATCAACGGCATGATCAACACCGAAAGCCGCCGCGCCGAGGCGTTGGAAGATATGCGCGAAAGCGACCAGAAGGTCTCGGCCGCCGCCTTCCGTGAATTGATCACGACGGACCTGCGTCCCGAACTGTCCAAGATCACCGCCCCGACCGAGGTGCTGTACGTCAAGTTCAACGATCCGCGCATGACGCCCCAGATCACCGACAGCATCTATCGGATGTCGTTCGCCAATCTGAAGGACGCCCAGCTGAAGCGAATTGACGATAGCGCCCACTTCATCATGTTCGACCAGCCCCAGGCCTTCTACGCCGACCTGGACGCCTTCCTGGCGAAATAGGCGCCATGACCCACCCGTCCGCGAAACGGATCGTCGGCCTTTATCGAGACAAGGCCGACGACTGGGTCCGGGATCGAGGCGCGACCCTGTATTCATGCGCGGTCGGGGCGGACGAAGCGATATGGCTGGATCGGTTCGTCGTCGGCCTGCCCGCTGACGCATCTATTCTGGATGTCGGCTGCGGTTCGGGCTGGCCCATCGGAGCCGCCCTGCTGAAGCGGGGACATCAGGTGACGGGCATGGATGCGTCGCCGGGCCTGATCGCCCATGCTCAGGCGACGCTGCCGACAGGTGTGTGGTCGGTGGCGGATATGCGCGATGAGTTTCCGCCGGGTCCGTTCGACGGCGTTCTGGCCTGGCACAGCCTGTTTCATCTCAGCCCCGACGATCAGAGCAAGGTGCTGCTGAAACTGGCGGCGTGCGTCGCCGAAGGCGGGCGGCTGATGTTCACCTCCGGTCAGGTCCACGGCGAGACCATCGGCGACTGGCGAGGCGAGCCCCTGTATCACGCCAGTCTTGATCCAGAGGCCTATCGCGCACTGCTGGCCGACGCCGGATTGCGCGTGGAAGACGATGGGGCAAAAACCGGCGTGTGGCTGGCCCGGCGCGCCTTTCTTTCGGCGAAATAGCCGCTCACGATCCCGTGAAGTCGGCGGGACCGTTTCGGCGGGCGTTCATACGCGATACACAGCCGAAGAACGAGAACTCGCCCAACGCGGCATCTGAAGGACGGACATGGCGGGACCGGTGAATGCGGGCGGACCACAGGCGCAGGGCAAGCCCCGCCGGTCGGCCCTGGGACGGCTGTTCTACTGGAGCGCGGTTCTGGCGGTCTGGGGGCTGATCTTCCTGGTCGTCTTCTTCGCCGTCTTCGCGCGCGGCCTGCCGGACACCTCCAGCCTGTATCAGGTCGATCGCCAGCCCTCGATCACCTATCTGGATCGCAATGGGGCGCTGATCGCGACGCGGGGCACCCAGATGGCGCCGCCCGCCGATCTGGATGCGCTGCCGGACTATGTGCCGGCCGCCTTTATCGCGATCGAGGACCGGCGTTTCTATCACCATCCCGGTTTTGACCCCATCGGCATGATGCGGGCGATGGCGACCAACGTCCGCGCCGGTCGGGTGGTGCAGGGCGGCTCGACCTTGACGCAGCAGCTGGCCAAGAACCTGTTCCTGACGCCCGATCAGAACCTGCGCCGCAAAGTGCAGGAGCTGATGCTGGCCGTCTGGCTGGAGATGAAATTCTCCAAGAAGGAGATCCTGGCTCTGTATCTGAACCGGGTCTATTTCGGCGCCGGGGCCTATGGGATCGAGGCGGCGTCGCAACGCTATTTCGACAAGTCGGCCAAGAACCTGACGGTCGGCGAGGCCGCGCTGCTAGCCGGCCTGCTGAAGGCGCCCTCGCGCTATTCGCCGGTGTCCGAGAGCGAACGCGCCGCCGCCCGCGCCACCGTCGTGCTGAACGAGATGGAAGAGGCCGGCGTCATCACCGCCGCCCAGCGCGAACAGGCCGTGACCCAGCCGGTCATCGTCTCGCGGACGCTTGCGACCCAGCACGCCCAGTATTTCATCGACTGGCTGGACAAGTCGATCCGCAGCCTGGTCGGCGAACCGACCGAGGACATGGTGGTCGAGACGACCCTAGACTTGACGCTGCAGACGGCGGCCGAGCGGTCGGTGCGCCGCATCCTGGACCGTGACGCCGGCAAGGGCGTGCAGCAGGCGGCCCTGGTCGCGCTGGACGGCGACGGCCGGGTGCGCGCCATGATCGGCGGATCCTCCTATGCCGACAGCCAGTTCAACCGCGCCGTCGACGCCAAGCGCCAGGCGGGTTCGGCCTTCAAGCCCTTCGTCTATCTGGCGGCGGTCGAGGCCGGCTATACGCCCCAGACCCCGGTGGTCGATCAGCCGATCACCATCGGCAACTGGTCGCCCCGCAACTATTCGGGGACCTTCAGCGGCAACATGACCCTGGCCCAGGCCGTGGCCCAGTCGACCAATACGGTGGCGGCCTATGTCGCCGATCAGGTCGGGCGCGACAGCGTGGCGCGCGCCGCGCGGCGTCTGGGCATCGAAAGCCGCATCGGTCTGGAGCCGGCGATGGCGCTGGGCGCCGTGGAGGTCTCGCCGATCGAGATGGCCACCGCCTATGACGCCTTCGCCAATGGCGGGCGCCGCGTCGACGCCTATGGCATCAGCCGCATCCGCACGCCCCAGGGCCGCGTCATCTATCAGCGCCAGTCGGGCCAGAGCGGCCAGGCGATCAACAATCCGTCGCTCTATTACATGAACCAGATGTTGCGCGGCGTCGTGACCAGCGGCTCGGGCCGGTCGGCGGCGATCTCGGGCCGCGACCTGGCGGGCAAGACCGGCACGACCTCGGATTACAAGGACGCCTGGTTCGTCGGCTATACCGGCGGCTTCGTCACCGCCGTCTGGGTAGGCAAGGACGACAACACCGCGATGCGCGGCGTGACCGGCGGCTCGTCGCCCGCCGCCATCTGGAAGGGCTTCATGGAGGCGGCCTTGCCGCGCCTGGACGCCCCCGCCATCCCCAACGGTCCGCCCATGCCGGAGGGGTGGATGGCGCCCGACCCGGTCGGCGATCTGATGAGCGGGCTGGATCAGAACGGCCTGCCCATCGAACCCGTCGATCCCCTTGCCGGGGAGCCCTATGTCCCGGACGACCAGGCGCCGATGCAGCCGCCGTCGCCGCAGCCGTCCAGTCCCGCGTCGCCCAAGGGCGGCTATCGCGATGCGCCGACCCCGCAGCAGCCCGAAGGCCGCCCGGCGCCGGAGCGAAAGGGCGACGCCCTGTTCTTTTAAGGACACCGGTCTCCTCCCTGTCGCGCAGCGATGGGGAGGTGGCGCGGCGCCCTTGCGCCGTGACGGAGGGGCTCTCAACGCATCACAGGCGCCGGTGGGACTTCAAGAGCCCCTCCACCACGCTGCGCGCGGTCCCCCTCCCCATTTCATGGGGAGGAGACTGTGGTCATCTACCGCCCGACTGCGTGAAGGGCGGCGCCGTAATCCTTTAGCCATTTGCGCCAGGGTTTGTGGTCCCCGACAAGCCTTTCGACCACGGACCAATAGGCCGCGCTGTGGTCGGCGTGGACCAGGTGGGCGACCTCGTGGGCGGCGAGGTAGTCGATGACCGGGGGCGGGGCCATGATGACGCGCCAGGAATAGCGGATGGTGCGGTTGTGCGGGCTGCACGAGCCCCAGCGCGACCGGGTGTCGGCGATGCCCATCTTCACCGGGCCCTGACCCAGCGCGCGCAGATGGTGGTCGGTGCGTTCCAGAAGCGTCTCGCGCGCCTCGCGCTTCAGCAGGTTTTCGACCCGGCGCGCGTAGGCCTCGCCTTCGCCGCCCGAGCGGATGATGGTCCCGTCCTCAACCAGGCGCGCGGCGCCCGCGCCGGGCACGGCCTCAAGCCGCACAGGCCTGCCGCGCAGGGAAATGACCTGGCCCGGTTCCAGCGGGCGGCTCTTGGGGCGGACGGCCAGGCGTTCACTGATCCAGACGGCCTTGGATCGGGCGAAGGCAACGGCCTGGCTCAGGCCGCGCTCGGTCGGAGCGATGACCACGGCCTCGCCAGCGCGTGCGTCGATCCGCACTGACAGGCGCCGAGCGCGCGGATTGACCGACAGTCTGAGGACGGGACCAGCGCCGGCCCCGCTTTCGTCAAGCGGCAGCCGCTGACCGTTGCGGTACGCCACCGGCGGCCTCGTTCTGGGCGATGAAATCGCGCACGCGGGGATAGATCTCGTCACGGAAACGCCGGCCGTTGAACACGCCATAATGGCCGACGCCCGGCTGGACGTAGAGGACGCGCCGATCCTCGGGAATGTTGGGGCACAGGCCGTGCGCGGCCTGGGTCTGGCCGACACCGGAGATGTCGTCCTTCTCGCCCTCGACGGTCATCAGGCCGATGTCGGTGATCCTGGACAGATCGACCTTGCGCCCGCGATGCTCCAACAGGCCCCGCGCCAACAGATGCTGCTGGAAGACGATGTCGATGGTCTGGAGATAGAACTCTTCGGTCAGGTCCAGCACCGACAGATATTCGTCGTAGAATTCCTCGTGCTTCTCGACCTCGTCGCCGTCGCCGGCGATCAGGCTGGTGAAATAGTTCCAGTGGGCGTCGCGGTGGCGATCCTCGTTCATCGACATGAAGCTGTAGAGCTGGACGAAGCCCGGATAGACGCGCCGCCCGAAGCCCGCATAGGGCAGGGGCACGGTGTGGATCATGTTCGACTTGAACCAAGTGAAGGGCTTTTCCTCGGCCAGCTGGTTCGTCACGGTCGGCGACAGGCGCGCGTCGATGGGCGACCCCATGAAGGTCATCGACAGGGGACGGTTTTCGTCCTCGTCCTCGGCCATCACCGCGCCTGCGGCAAGAACGGGCGGGCCGGGCTGGCACACGCCGACGACGTGGGCGCGGCCGCCGATCTCGGCCAGCATCAGCCGGACGTGGTCGATGTAGTCGAAGAAGTCGAACCGCCCTTCCAGCATCGGCACCTGGCGGGCGTTGACCCAGTCGGTGACATAGACGTCGTGGTCCTGAAGAAAGCCTTCGACCGTGCCGCGCAGCAGGGTGGCGTAGTGGCCCGACAGCGGGGCCACGATCAGGACGGCCGGGCCGGAGGCGGGCTTCTTGGCGCGCTTCAGGTCGCCGATGTTGCGGGCGAAGCGGACCAGGCGGCACCACGGGCTCTGCCAGATCACCTGTTCGGTGGTGCGCACCGGCTTGCCGCCGATGTCGATGGTTTCCAGCTTCCAGGCCGGCTTGCCGTAGCGCCGCGTCACGCTCTCGAACAGTTCTGCCGAGGCGTAGGCGGTGCGGCCGATGGCGGTGTCGGCCGCCGGGTTGAACGGCGAGGTCCAGAAGCTGCGGGCCAGTTGCGCGCCGACCCGGAACGGCAGGGCCGACTGGTAGGCGAGTTCATGAAAGGCGTAGAGCATGACGATCCGATACGGCCGAGCGCCGTTTGTGCAGGGCAACATATAATGCATCACCCTGCAAAAGGATTATGGGGTCGCTGCTAACCCCGCGCCATCGCCTGTTCGATGATCCTGGTCGTCTTGTCCGGACCCATTCCATAGGCGACGGCGGTGCGGAACTTGCCGTCAGGGCCCATCAGATAGACGGTCAGGGAGTGGTTCATCGTATAGCCCTCGCCCTCGCCGACCTTTTGATAGAAGGCGCGGTAGGCCTTGGCGGCGGTCGCCACCTGTTCGGGCGTGCCCGTCAGGCCGATGGTCTCCTTGGGAAAGCCGTCGGACGACAGATAGTCCTTTAGCGCCTGGGGCGTGTCGCGTTCGGGATCGACGCTGACGAAGACGATCTGCAGATCCTTGGCCTTGTCGCCGAGCCGCTGCTGCACCGCGCCCAGCTCGGCCAAGGTGGTCGGGCAGAACTCGGGGCAATACGTGAAGCCGAAGAAGACCAGGCTCCATTTGCCGTTCAGCATCGTCTGATCGACGGGCCGCCCATCCTGATTGACCAGTTTGAAGTCGCCGCCGACCAGGGGCTGGCCGGTCGACGTCACCTCGGCCCCGTCCGACGTGGGCGCACGACCGCTGACCACCACGACCGTGATGATGGCGAGCGCCACGGCGATGGCGATGCAGGCGCCCGCGAACAGCAGGATGGAACGACGCGGCATGACGGCCTCTCACGAAACGGATGTGATCGGTCTATAGAAGGCGTGTGACCTCGACAGAAGCCCGCATGGCGCCGCACGGCGTATCCTCTTCGGAGCCGTTGAACGGCTGGAGCGATGCGCCGCGTCGCGGCCGGGGGTTTTCACTGCGGACCCTGATCGTTCTGCGCTGGCTGACCATCATCGGCCAGAGCGCGGCGATCCTGACGGCGCATCAGGGGCTGCATTTCCCCTTGCCGCTCTGGCCCTGCCTGATCGTGATCGCCATCAGCGCGGCGGTGAATGTGGGGGCCATGGCGCGGGTGCGCCGGCTGGAGGCCAGCCTGCCGGACGGGCGCACGACGGCGATCCATCTGGGCTTCGACATCTTTCAGCTAGGCGTGCTGCTGGGTCTGACCGGCGGGCTGGAGAACCCGTTCTGCCTGCTGCTGGTCGCGCCCGTCACCATCGCGGCGGCGGCCCTGCCGGCGCGTCAGGCTCTAATGCTGGGCGTGCTGGCGCTGATCGCGGTCGGGGTGCTGTTCTTCTGGTCCGAGCCTCTGCCGTGGCGACCGCACGAGAACTTCCACCTGCCGACGCTGTATCGCCTCGGCATGGCCATGGCCCTGGTGACCGGCGTGGTCTTCACCGCCGGCTACGCCTGGCGGGTGGCGGCCGATGCGGAGAAGCTGGAACTGGCTCTGGCGACCACCCAGGACGTGCTGCAACGCGAACAAAGGCTGGCGGCGCTGGGCGGCCTGGCGGCGGCGGCGGCGCACGAACTGGGCACGCCGCTGGCGACCATTCAGGTGGTGGCCAAGGAGCTTCAGCGCGCCTCGGCCCCCGACAGCGACGCGGCCGAGGATGCGGCCCTGATCCTGCAACAGGCCGAACGGTGCCGGGGCATCCTGACCCAGCTGTCGCAACAGCCCGAGGGCGACGACGCCCTCTATGCCGACGTCTCGCTGAAGGCCCTGCTGGAAGAGGTGGTGGAGCCCCACCGGGGCTTCGACCTGGCCTTTGATGTGCTGGTCAAGACGCCGCCCGGTCAGCCCGCGCCGCGCGTGCGCCGGATGCCCGAGGTGATCCACGGCCTGTCCACCCTGGTCGAGAACGCCGCCGATTTCGCCAAGACGACGGTGCGGGTCCAGGCGGTGGTGGACGCCGGCTGGATCGAGATCGAGATTCTGGACGATGGCCCGGGCTTTGCGGGGGACATCCTGCCGCGGCTGGGCGAGCCCTATGTGACCAGTCGGCCGCAGGGCAAGGCGCGCCAGGCCCTGGCCGCCCAGATCGCCGCCGCCGCCAGACCCTCCAAGCCTCGCGCAACTGTCGAGCCGCCCATCGCCCCCAGCCAGGGCGGCATGGGCCTGGGCTTCTTCATCGCCCGCACCCTGCTGGAGCGGACCGGCGGGTCGGTCAGCGTGGGCCAGGGCCTGCCGCAATCGGAGGCCAAGGCGGCGCCCCGTGGCGCGCGCGTGGCGGTGCGCTGGGCGCGGCCGGCGCTGGAGGTCGCGGCATGAGGCGATTGGGTCGAAGCGTCGCAGGCGGAACCTTGGCCTTGACCCGCGCGCTACCCGTCCCGACTTGGAACGGCAGGAGAGAAACGCATGTCAGAACTCGAAGCCCGCATCGCCGCCCTGCCCGACAAGTCCCTGCTGCTGCTGGATGACGATCAGGCCCTGCGCACCCGCATGGGGCGGGCGCTGGAAGCGCGCGGTTTTCAGGTGACGACCGCTGAATCCGTCGCCGAGGCGATGCAGTTGCTGCGCGACAAGGCTCCGGCCTTCGCCGTGCTGGACATGCGGCTTGAGGACGGCAACGGCCTGAAGATCGTCGAGGCGGTGCGTGAGAAGCGCGAGGACGCCCGCATCGTCATGGTGACCGGCTACGGCGCCATCGCCACGGCGGTCGCCGCGGTCAAGGCCGGCGCCGTCGACTATCTGTCCAAGCCCGCCGACGCGGATGATGTGGTCAAGGCCCTGCTCGCCACCGGCGATTCGCCCGAACCACCCGAAAACCCGATGAGCGCCGACCGCGTCCGCTGGGAGCACATCCAGCGCGTCTATGAACTGTGCGACCACAACGTCTCGGAAACCGCCCGCCGCCTGGGCATGCACCGCCGCACCCTGCAACGCATCCTGGCCAAGCGCGCGCCGCGATAGGCCGAACCCTCAATCCTCGTCGTCGTCCTCGACCACGTCGGGGATTTCAGGGGTGACCACGGTCGGGGCGATGGTCTTGATCTCGCCCAGCTTGGCGCCGGGGAAGGCCTGGAGCACCGCCTGGACGAAGGGGTTGGCCTCGACCTCGGCGCGTTCGGCGGCGCGGGCCTTTTTCTGGATCTCGATGACCGTCTCGGCCCCGCCCTGGCCGTTGGCGGCGATCAGCCAGGTGCGACCGGTCCATTCGCGTAGACGGGCCGACAGCTTGCGGGCCAGTTCGATGGGCGCGCCCTGGACGCTTTCATAGACGATGGCGCCAGGCTTGAACGAGACCGGCTTCACATACCGCTCCACATCCATCTGAAGCCCGACCTCGCGCTTCTCGCCGATCAGGGCGACGACCTGTTCGAAGGTTTGTGGATCGGGCAGGGCGGGGGCCATCACCGGCCGCGCCGCCAGCTGCGCCGAGGTTCCGCCACCTCCACCACCGCCGCCACGCGGGGCCGAGCCGCCGCCCAGCGGTTCGCCCGACTGCAACCGTTTCAGCGCCTCCTCCGGTCCGGGGAGGTCGGCGGCGTAGGCCAGGCGCACGATGGCCATCTCGACCGCATCGGCCGGATTGGGCGCGCGCCGCACCTCGTCCAGCGCCTTCAGCAGCATCTGCCAGGTTCGCGACAGGGTGGCCGCCGGGATGGCCGCGCCCAGAGCCGCTAGCTTCTGGGCCTGGTCGTTAGGCAGGCGGGTCGCGTTCGGCCCCAGCATCTTGGCGACGGATGCCGCATGGCAATGCTCAAGCAGGTCGTTCGTCACCTGCACCGGATCGGCGCCGAAGCCGTACAGCGTGCGGAAACTCTCCAGCGCCTCGGGCGTGCGGCCGGCCATGACGCTTTCGAACAGGGCGATGGTTTGGGTCCGGTCGGCCAGGCCCAGCATGTCGCGCACCGTCTCGGTCTTGACCATCTGACCGCTCTCGGCCTGGACCAGGGCCTGATCCAGCAGGGACAGGCCGTCGCGCACCGACCCCTCGGCCGCGCGCGAGATCAGGGCCAGGGCGTCGGTCTCGATCTTCATGCCTTCGCGGTCGGCGATCCGGCCCAGATGCTCGACCAGGATTTCCGGCTCGACCCGGCGCAGGTCGAAGCGCTGGCAGCGGCTCAGGATCGTCACCGGCACCTTGCGGATCTCGGTGGTGGCGAAGATGAATTTGGCGTGGGGCGGCGGCTCCTCCAGCGTCTTCAGCAGGGCGTTGAAGGCCTGCGTCGACAGCATGTGGACCTCGTCCAGCACATAGACCTTGTAGCGCGCCTCGACGGGCGCATAGCGGACGCTTTCCAGGATGTCGCGGATGTCGTTGACGCCGGTGTGCGACGCCGCGTCCATCTCCATCACGTCCATATGCTGGCCGGCCATGATGGCGGCGTCGTGCCGGCCGTGGGCGGTCAGGGTCAGCGACGGCTTGTCGATGACGTCGGTTTCGTTGTTCAGGGCGCGGGCCAGAAGGCGGGCGGTGGTCGTCTTGCCGACGCCGCGCACGCCCGTCAGCATGAAGGCGTGGGCGATGCGGCCCGTGGCGAAGGCGTTGGTCAGGGTGCGCACCATCGCCTCCTGACCGATCAGGTCCTCGAAGGTGCGCGGCCGGTATTTGCGCGCCAGCACCTGATAGGCGGCGCCGTCATCGACGTGGGCCGCGACTTCGGCATGGGCGGGCTTGGCGACGGCGGCGGCGGCGGGCGCAACCACCGGCTCGGGCGCTGCGGCCGGCGCGCCGAACATGTCGTCGGTGTTCTCGTCGCGCGGGGCGACATCGTCCTCTTCCCAGGGCGGGCCGTCGAGATTCGTGTCGCTGTCCGTCATGGGAGGAAGTCTTACAGCGGGTAGTGGACGGGAAGAAGCGATTCCAGCGTCGGTTCACGCGCAGGTTCATCTTCTCTTTCGTCATTCCGGGCGCAGCGAAGCGGAGACCCGGAACCCAGCGGCGCCGAAGGCGAAATCTCTCCGCCGCATAGGTTTGAAAGCGGAGTGCGCGACAGGTTCGCGCTCACGCGCGCCGCTGGGTTCCGGGTCTTCCGGCCAAGAGGCCCTACGCCCGGAATGACGAAAGAAAAATGGCGTTAGCGCACCAAACGCGCTCAAGCAGCGCGCGACCGCGTCGTGAGCGTTAGCGCAGCAAACGCGCTCAAGCAGCGAGCCGCCGTGCGGCGAGCGGTAGCGCAAAAAAGAGGAGGAAGTAGAGACCGCGACCCGAAGGGGAATTCGTTGTGGCTGCTGCCTTCCGGCCCTGACCAGATTGGCGAAACCTTCGCCCGCGATCTCCAAGCGGAGATATGACGGGTGCGGCGGTTGGAATCAAGAGCTACAAACCCGCATGGCCCATCACAACACCTTCGCCGGCAATCCGCTCGATCGGGCCGGGGACCTGAGGAATGATCCCGACTGGCTGGCGGAGCAGGCCGCCAAGCCCTACGCCCAGGCCTTAGTGCTCTGGGAAGGGCGGCCGCTGATTGAGGAGACGGGCGAGGGGCCGAGGCTGGCGTGGCTGCAGATGCGCCATGCGCGCACTCTGGTGCGCGATCGCGAGGCGTTTCTGGGCCTGTGGAACGACGAACCCGTCTTCGCCATCGAGTTCGAAGGCTCCATCGATCCGACCGACGGGCCGCTGGCCGGGCTGGGCGCCTTTCACGAGTTGCGGGCGGCGGCGGCGATCCTGCCGGCGGCGGATGCGGCGATCGCGGGCGGGGCCAAGAGCCTGTTCGACTGGCGCCGCAAACACGGCTTCTGCGCCAACTGCGGCACGCTGAGCGAGACGGCGTCGGGCGGCTGGAAGCGGATTTGCCCGGCCTGCGGGACCGAACATTTCCCGCGCGTCGATCCGGTCACCATCATGCTGCCGGTCTATAAGGGCGGGGCGGAGCCCATCTGCCTCTTGGGCCGTCAGGCGGCCTGGCCTGCCGGACGAATGTCGGCTTTGGCCGGGTTCCTGGAACCGGGCGAATCCATCGAGGAGGCCTGCGCCCGCGAGGTGAAGGAAGAGGCCGGCCTGACCGTGATCGCCACGGCCTATCACTCCAGCCAACCCTGGCCCTTTCCGTCGCAACTGATGATCGGCCTGATCGCGGAGGTGTCGGACGATCAGGCGCAACCGGACCAGACGGAACTGGAAGCCGTCGCCTGGCTGACGCGGGCCGAAGCGCGCGCCGTGCTGGCAGGCGAGCATCCGAGCATTCAGGCCCCGCCGCCCTTCGCCATCGCCCACAGCCTGATCAAGGCCTGGGTCGACGAGGCCTGACGACTGCCTCCCCCTCCCCGCAATGGGGAGGGAGAGCATTCAATGACTTTCCATCCTATTCCAGAGACCGAACCTGCACAGTTTCAAGGGTTTACGGCTTCGCATCGACCGTTTGCCATATAGGGTACCGGCCTCCGCTTATAATGCCGACGGGTCTTTGACATCGCCGCGCGACCAGCGTCGCAAAGGAATTGCACAGGTGCAATTCGGTCGAACTTATTCCTAAGTAAAACCAGTCGCATCCGCCGAAATTGCACGCCATTGCACCGTTTTCGCTAGGTGCAATTCCGGCGTTAGACCAGCGCCCGTGCCGCCTCCAGGTCGGCGGGATTGTCGACGGACAGGGGGGCTTCGTCGATGACGGCGGCCCAGATCTGCATGCCCATTTCCAGGGCGCGCAGCTGTTCCAGCTTCTCGCGTTTTTCCAGCGGCGACGGCGGCGCGGCGCAGAAGCGGTTCAGCGCTTCGCGGCGATAGCCATAGACGCCGATATGACGCCAGACAGGGGCGTCTCCATACAGGGTCGAGCGGGTGAAATAGAGGGCGCGCGCCTGGCGTTCGCCTTCGCCCAGGGCCAGCACCGCCTTGACCACGTCGGGATTGGTCCGGTCCGACCCGTCGGCCTCGGCGGCGACCAGGGTGGCGATGTCGCAGGTCGGCTCGCCGTGCAGAATGGCGGCGCAGGCGACGGCCAGACCGGGGCTGGCGAAGGGCATGTCGCCCTGAACGTTGATGACGGCGTCGAAATCGCCCTCGGGGTCGATGGCGTCCACGGCGGCGCGAATGCGGTCCGAGCCCGACGGAAGGGCCGGGTCGGTCAAGACGGCGCGGCCGCCTGCGGCTTCCACCGCCTCGACGATCTCGGGATCGCCGGCGGCGACCACGACCGGCAGGCCCGAGGCCTCGGCCTGGCGATAGGCGCGCACGATCATCGGCGTATCGCCGATCAGAGCCAGCGGCTTGTTCGGCAGACGGGTCGCGGCCATGCGAGCCGGTATCATTATCAACGGATTCATCGACTTCCCTGACGCCTGTCTGGCCCGTCGCGCGTTGGGCCGGTTGCGAAGGCGGCGCTACCGTGCCAGAGACGCCAAAGCAAGATTATGTCCGGGGCGTGTTTTCGAGGGGCCCGGCCGGCAGAGGGAAACGACCAGGCGTATGAGCGGCGATCTTAAGTGGAACAAGATTTTCGGCGCGGCTCTGGGGACGGCGTTCGTCATCCTGGTCGTCCAGCAGGCCTCGGGCCTCGTCTATCATTCGGAAGCCCCCGAAAAGATGGGCTATTTCGTCGATGCGCCGGAAGAAGCCGCCGGCGGTGAAGCCGCCGAACTGGCGCCCGACTGGGGCACGGTGCTGCCGACCGCCGATCTGGCCGCCGGCGAGGCCGCCTTCGCACGTTGCCAGGCCTGCCATGACGCGCATCAGGGCGGCGCCGACAAGATCGGTCCGAACCTGTGGGGCGTGGTCGGCGGGCCGGTCATGCACCGTCCGGGCTTCGCCTATTCCGACGCCATGGCCAAGCACAAGGCCGAGGCGCCGACCTGGGGCTATGACCAGATCAACAGCTTCATCACGGCCCCGGCCAAATATGTGCCCGGCACCAAGATGTCCTTCGCCGGCATCCGCGACACCCAGACGCGCATCAATCTGATCGCCTGGCTGCGCACTCAGGGCTCGGGCGGCTTCGCCATCCCGGCGCCGGATCCCACCCGTCAACCTGGCGCGGCCGCGCCGGCCGCCGGCGCGCCTGCGACGGGCGAAGCCCCGGTGACCGAAGGCGCCGCCGCGACCGAAGCGACCGGGACCATCCCGGCCGCCGGCGCCCCCGCCGCGTCTCAGGCGACCCCGGCGGCCCCGCCTGCCGCGACGGCGTCTGCGCCGCCCAACACCTGATCGTTCCGGCGATGAACGACAAAAAGGGCGGCCGACGGGCCGCCCTTCTTCGTTTCGGGCTGAGCGCTCGGCTCAGAGGATCTGCGCGGCCTCGTCGAACGACAGGCGCGGCGAGCGCGCAAACAAGTTCTCGTCCGAGCCATAGCCGAGGTTGAGGATATAGTTCGGCTCGACATTGCTGTCGGGGAAGAACTCGGCCTTCACGCCGGCGGGGTCGAAACCGGACATCGGCCCGACATCCAGGCCCAGCGCGCGGGCGGCGATGGTGAGATAGCCGCCCTGCAGCGAGGCGTTGCGGAAGGCGGTCTCTCGCCGGCCGGCCTCGTCTGCGAACCAGGCCTTGGCGCCCGGCGCGTGGGGAAACAGGGCGTCGAGATGGTCGTGGAAGTCCATGTCCTGACCGACGATCACCGTCACCGGGGCCTGCTGCGTCTTGTCGCGATTGCCTTCGCTCATCAGCGGGATGAGGCGGGCCTTGGCCTCGGGCGAGGTGATGAAGACGAAGCGGGCCGGCGATCCGTTGACCGCCGTGGGCCCGAACTTGGTCAGGTCATACAGCTTGCGCAGCAGTTCCGGCGCGACGGGGCGGTCGGTCCAGCCGTTGCGCGTGCGCGCCTCGGTGAACAGTTGCGACAGGGCGGCGTCCGACAGCGGGACGTCGCGTTGATGAGTAGCGTCATAGGCCATGGGAATGCGTTCCTGACTTAAATAGCAACGAGTACAGGTGCTAATTAGGGTGTTTCGCAACAGCCGCAAGCGCCAATCCCGAAATGCTCGGTTTCGATATAGCGCACCGAGCACAACCCCTCTGTCGCCCGGGCTTTGTTCGCCCTATCTAGAGGGCATGAAAGATCTGACCCAACTGATGCAGCAGGCCCAGGCGATGCAGCAAAAGCTGCAGGACGCCCAGGCCAAGATGGCTGAAACGACCGCTGAGGGTTCTTCCGGCGGCGGCCTCGTCTCGGTGTCCCTGAAGGGCCCTGGCGAGATTACGGCCATCAAGATCGACGACAGTCTGCTGACGCCGGGCGAGGGCGAGATACTGGCCGATCTGATCGTCGCCGCCCATGCCGACGCCAAGCGCAAGCTGGATGAGCAGAACAACGCCCTGATGCGCGAGGCCGCAGGCCCCATGGCCGGGATGAACATTCCCGGAATGCCGAAACTGTTCTGATGGCCGCCTCCGCCGGGCCGGAGATCGAACGGCTGATCTCCCTTCTCGCCAAACTGCCGGGTTTGGGCCCACGCTCGGCGCGGCGTGCGGCGCTGGCTCTATTGAAGCGGCGCGAGCAGTTGCTGGTGCCGCTGGCGGCGTCGCTGGCCGAGACGGCGGAAAAGGTCGTGTCGTGCTCGGTTTGCGGCGCGCCGGATACGCGCGACCCCTGCGCCATCTGTTCGGACGGATCGCGAGACAATGGTCTGATCTGCGTGGTCGAAGAGGCCGGCGCCCTGTGGGCGATGGAGCGATCCGGCGCCTTTCGCGGCAAATACCATGTGCTTGGCGGACTGCTGTCCGCGCTCGACGGTGTCGGGCCCGAGCATCTGCGGATCACCGAACTGGTCGGGCGCGTCAGGGGCGGGGGCGTGCGCGAGATCGTTCTGGCCCTGCCGGCCACGGTCGATGGGCAGACGACCGCCCACTATGTCGCTGAGCGGATCGCCGGGCCGGATGTGGAGATCACCTCGCTGGCGCGCGGGGTGCCGGTCGGCGGCGAACTGGATTGGCTGGACGACGGCACCATCGTCCAAGCCCTTCGCGCCCGCCGCCCGGCCTGACCGAGTTAGTTCGAAGGCACCGTCGGGGCGTTGACGTTCGGCGCTTCGCCCGTCGGTGTGGCGACGGCGCGGCCCGTCGAATCCGTTGGCGCGTCGGCGGCGGGCGGCGTCTGGCTGTCGCCCGCGAACGCCTGGGTCTCGGCGGCGGCGGCCTCAGGACCCGTCTCAGCGTTCTTGGCGTTGAAAGCGCCGTTGGTCACGAACCACAGTCCCAGCAGCAGCACTGCGGCCGCGAGGGTCGAAACCGCCAGGATGACGGCGATGCGCGGGTTCTTGCGGCCGCTGCGCACCAGTTCGGCGTCGACCGGCCGCCCGTCGTGCACCGCATCGGCGGCGGTGTCGTGGCGGTGGGGCTTTTCCGGGGTCATGGGCGGGTCCTTCGTGCAAATGGCTGAGACACCAACGTCATCGCAACGGCGACGTTCCGGACAAGCGGCGCCGGAAGGGCCCCGCTTCTCATTGAAGGCGACTCCCGTTAGGAACGGAGCATGAACATGCTTGTGCCGATCCTCGCTGTCCTGGCCGCCGCGTTCGCGGGCGGTTTTCTGTGGGCCTATATGGGCTGGCAGAAGACGAGCGGCGCGCTGGCGGCGGCCGAGGCCCGCATCGATCTGGTCGAGGAAAGCCGTGTGACCATGGGCGACCTGCTCAAGGCGCAGGCGGCGCAGTCGGCACAGGTGGTGGCGGATCAGATGGTCAGTCGCGCGACCGAGACCTTCCGCGCCCAGGACCAGCTGGCGCGCGAGCGGATGGCCGCCCAGCTGAAACCTGTCGCCGACACCCTGACCAAGTTCCAGGAGCATGTCGCCGCGTTGGAGAAGACGCGGTCCGAAGAGACCGGGGGGCTGCGCGAGCAACTGGCCCAGCTGATGACGGCCTCGTCCGCCACGCGCGACGAGGCGCGCAAGCTGACCGAAGCCCTGCGCGGCAATACGGGCCGTCGCGGCCGTTGGGGCGAGCAGACCTGCCGCAACGTGCTGGAGGCCGCCGGCATGGCCGGAAGGTTCGACTTCACCGAACAGACCTCCAGCGCCGATGACGAGGGCCGTCAGAACCGGCCCGACTTCATCGTTCGCCTGCCCGGCGGCGGCATGTTCGTGATCGACGCCAAGGTCCCGCTGGCCTTCGACGACGGGGAGGGCGACGAAGAGGCGCGCGCCCGCTCCGTCGGCCTGCGCACCGCCGCCAGCCTGAAAACCCACGTTCGCCAACTGTCGTCCAAGGCCTATCAGGACCAGTTCAAGCCCAGCCCCGATTTCGTCGTCCTGTTCGTGCCCGGCGATGCGTTTCTAGTCACGGCGCTGGACCATGAGCCGGACCTGATGACCCAGGCGATGGCCTCCCGGGTCGTCATCGTCACGCCCTCGACCCTGTTCGCCCTGTGCAAGGCCGTGGCCTATGGCTGGCGCGCGGAAGAACAGGCCGCCAACGCCGACAAGGTCGCCGCCCTTGGCCGCGAGCTCTACAAGCGGCTGTCGGTCATGGGCGGTCATGCCTCAGCCGTCGGACGCGCGCTGGATACGGCCGTCGGCAAGTACAATCAGTTCGTCGGCTCGCTCGAGAGCCAGGTCATGGTTTCCGCGCGACGGTTCGAGGATTTGCAGGTCGATCACGAGGGCAAGGCCTTGCCGGATCTGACGCCTGTTGAAACCGCGCCCCGCGCCATCGCTCGTCCCGAACTGATCGCCGTCGCCAAGGCCGAGTAGGGCGTCTTTCTGTGGAAAGGGCGCTTGACAGCGCTGTGGTCGTGATGTCAATGTAGCTTGTCAAAAGGACAAGGGGTGTTGACTGATGCGCAAGTGGCGGCCGGTAATCAAGGCGACGGTGATCACGTTCGGCGGCGGCCTGCTGTTCGCCTTCCTGGGCGGCATCGCGGTCGGCTACGCCTCCAGTTCGGGATGGATCGCGCCCGAGATGGGCGAACTGATCGTGACCGCAGTCTTCGCCGCCGCCATCATGGCCGGCGCCCTGTGGATCGGCGCCGAATGGATGCGCGTGATCGACGAGGCCGCGCGGGAGGCGCACAAGGCGGCCTGGTATTGGGGCGGCACGGCCGGCATGTGCGTCAGCGGCGTCGCCCTGATCCTGTCCTCGGCTGGGCCGTGGCGCGACATTATCGCGCGCGAGATCGGCTCGGGCGGTTCGCCCATCGATTACGTGTCCGCCGGCGCCGCCTTGATGATCGCTCCCATGCTGATCGGATACACCGTCGTCTGGGCGTGGTGGTGGCTGGCGCGGATGCGGGGCTGACCCATGAACAATCGTCTCAAGGTCCTGCGCGCCGAGCGCGACTGGAGCCAGGCGCAGCTGGCCGAACATCTGGGCGTGTCGCGCCAGACCGTGAACGCCCTGGAGACCGGCCGTTACGACCCCTCCCTGCCGCTGGCCTTCAAGATCGCCCGCGTCTTCGGCCAGCCCATCGAATCCATCTTCTCGGACGATCAGGCCTGATCCGTCCTTCTTCTCCTTCATTTTCGACAACAACGAGACCTCTCATGACCTTCACCGATCGCCTTCTGTCGTCCGTTTCCAGCCTGGCGCGCGGCGCCGTGGGCGTCGCCGGCGGCCTGGCGCTATTCGTCGCCATCGCCGGCGTCCCAGCCGACGCCTTGGCCCAGACCGCCGCGCCTGCCGCCCCCGCGCCGATCCAAGGCGAAGGTCCCGCTCTGTGGGTGGTCAAGGATGCGGACTCGACGCTGTATCTGTTCGGCTCGGTCCATGTGCTTCGCCCGACGACCGGATGGGCCAGCCCCCGCGTCGAGGCCGCCTTCGACAGCGCCTCGGACATCTGGTTCGAGATCAGCAATCCGGATGACCAGGCCGCCATCATGCCGCTGATCCAGCAGCACGGTCTGTCGCCCGAGACGCCCCTGTCCAGCCGCCTGACGTCGGAAGAAAACGCCGAACTGGATGCGGCCGCCAAGGCCATGGGCGCCTCCGCCGCCCAGCTTCAGCCGATGAAGCCCTGGCTGGCGGCGCTCAGCCTGTCGGTCGCGCCGCTGATCAAGGCCGGCTACGACCCCAAGTCGGGCGTCGAACTGGTGTTGAAGGCGCGCGCCGAGGCGGCCGGCAAGCCGATCCACGGCTTCGAGACCATCGACAAACAGGTCGGCATCCTGGCCGGCATGCCCGACGACGTGCAACTGGTCTTCCTGCGCGAGACGCTGAAGGACTACGAGAACGCCGCCAAAAAGCTGGATGAGATGGTCGAGGCCTGGGCCCGTGGCGACGTCGCGACGCTGGACCGCGTCACGATCACGGAAATGAAGGAGGCATCGCCGGCGCTCTATCAAGCCGTTCTGGTCGATCGGAACACCGACTGGGCCAACCAGATCCAGACCCTGCTCGAAGGCTCCGGCACCGCCTTCATCGCCGTCGGCGCCGCCCACCTGACCGGCGACGACAGCGTCCAGGCCATCCTGCAAAAGCGCGGCGTGACGGTCGAAGCGGCGCAATAACCTCTGCCTTGAGCGCGGCTGCTGCGGCGGCTAGAACAACCAACGCCGGAGCGCGCGCACGCCGCTCCGGCGTTTTTTCTGTGCGGGTGTAGTTCAGAGGTAGAACGTCAGCTTCCCAAGCTGAATGTCAGGGGTTCGATTCCCCTCACCCGCTCCACGCCCGATCCATAAAGCGTTGCCGCATTGGCCACGAACCGGTGCTACGCGCTTAGCCACTCTATTTTGTGTGCCATTGTGAAACAGTGCGCTAGCGGTGGTTGTCCCGCAATAGGACGCTGGGGACGCGCTTGATCGTCGCCGAAACACCCTGCCTGACGTCGTCGCCCGACCTGCACCGAACACGATGACGAAGTTCGGCGAACGCCGCGCCCTTGCGGCGGCCTGACGCACAACGCCGTTCAGCAAACACATTGCATACCGCCGCTCTTAGGCGTAAAGCGGCCTCCGTTAACTGATTGTTAACCAAAGCCTGCCCGTCGCCGAACGTCTCGATTCGGAGTGGCATGGCTTTTGGAAGGGGTGGGGCGAACCGTCAGGGGTGACGGGCCGTCCTGGGGACGGAAACGGGGTTGGGCAATGCAGAATTCTTCGAGGCCTTTGCGCGCGTCGGTCCGCCGGCTGAGCGGCGCCGTTGCGCTGATCGTATCCGCCGTCGCATCGCCGACCCTAGCAAAGCCTGTCGCTGACAACCTCGACGTGGGCAAGACGCTCAATGTCAACGTTGTCGGCCAGATCGTGCCGCGGTGTGAAATCCAGGGCGGCGGAGATATCGATTTCGGCGAGTTGACGGGCGGCGAACGCGCCACCGCGCTCTTTGGTCTGAACTGCAACGTGCCATTCGACCTGGGCGTGACCTCGGCGCGGGGTGGTCTGGCTCACGTCACCAAGCCGCAGGGCGAAGGACCGTTCGCGGGCGTGCTGCCCTACGATGTCACCTTGACCGTTCCGACGCTTCGGCCTGAGCCGCGTACGGTACAGGCCAGCTTCAGCAGTGTCGACCATATGGGAATGCTGAGCAGCGGCGACGGCATCGCCGCGGGCGGCGGCAAGATCGAATTCCGCACGCGTCAGCCTGCGGGGGCGGGTCTTCTGGCTGGTCAATACACTGAAACCTTGACCGTGACGGTAACGCCGCGCGTCTGAGCGTCTTTGATCAAGTTAACTATGCATGCTGAATAGATGTCGCGTTTGCTTCAAGAAGAAGCAGGCGCACTTTTGCTTTGTATGAGCAAAACGAAGATTTCGCGCGTTACGCGAATACATGCTTGAATCGTAGCTAACAGCGTTTTTTACTGTTGACCGGTTGTTAATGGAAGATTAACTGGACGAGATCGGACGGGGAGGGACTGCCGCCTCGATCGACTATTTTTCGCGAAATCATTCGCTTGGAGAGACTGAAATGAAGAAGTTCGCTTCACTGATGGCCGGCGCCGCCGCGCTCGCCATGATGGCCGCCCCCGCGATGGCTGGCACGGTCTATCAGGGATCGGTGACCACCAACACGACGGTCAACATCCCGTTCATCGGCCCGGTGACTGTCCAGAACACCACCAACAATACGGCTGCCGTTCTGGTGGCCGACCTGCTGAACCCTGGCCTGAACAGCAACACCTCGCTGATCACGATCTCGGGCAGCTCGGCCGCGAACAACGGCACGGCTTCGAACAACGACGGCGCGACCTTCACCCTGAAGGGCGCTGTGTCGACGGACTGCGCCTACTACACCGGCAACGCCTCGACCACGATCGACTTCGGCACCATCGGCATCTACGCCTCGGACGACACCG